>Ga0163227_100011_pt1 | contig 136171 bp, 121 predicted proteins | sample MSEWel2016_09_14_2_FD_113148 | JGI IMG/M metagenome (GOLD analysis project Ga0163227, IMG submission 113148) | Subsurface microbial communities from deep shales in West Virginia, USA - MSEEL Well Study Marcellus 5H_2016_09_14 ...
GCGGTAAAAGATCAGCGGCTCGGGGATGACGAGTTGGGCGAAGCCGGTGCCGTTGAGCCCGATCCAGAAGTCCCAGTCCTCAAACGCGTATTTCTGGGCTGCCTGGAAGCCGCCGGCGGCTTCGTAGGCTTCGCGGCGGATCATGGCCGGCGGAGTGCTCTGGCATTCGGCCAAAAGGAAGGGGAACTGATTGTGGAAGGGCGCCCAGTAGGTGTGCATCAGCCCTACGGTGTGGGTCCAGGCCGTCACCGCGCCCACCTCGGGGTGGCGATTGAGCACGTCCAGGGCCTTGGCGAAATACGTTGGATCAAGGTAGTCGTCGCCGTCGATGAAGACCAGCGCGTCAGCGCCGTCGCCGATCGCCAGGGCCGCGCCGCGTTCGCGTGCCGTAGGCAGGCCGCCATTGACGAAGCGCTGCAGCATGACGGCGGCGTGTTCTTGCTCGAGTCGGGCGTAAACCTCCCGCGAATGGGCATCGGTCGAACCGTCGTCGACGAGATAAATACGTTCCGGCGGTCGCGTTTGGTCGAGCAGGCTTTGCACGCATTCCTCGAGATACGGGCCCATGTTATAACACGGGATGACGACCGCGAGGCGCTGGATCGGGCTGGGATCGACGGAGGGCGCGCTGTGTGCCTCCCGCAGGGGGCGGTCACTAAAGGGGTAGCGACTGGGCACGCGCACGCGCTGGTGCGTGCGGCGCTGCAACTCGTGGTAGACGGTCGCCTGTTGGAGCGCAGCGACCGTCTGCTCGGTGATCGTCGCGTTGTCGCAGTACTGGTGGATGCGTTGCCTGGCTGCCTCGCCGACTGCGGCCAGTTTTTCTGCCCGTTGCCCGAGGGCTTCCTGCAGGGCACGGGTCAGGGCGGCGGGGCTGGCCGCCTCGCATAACCAGCCGCTCTCGCCGTGTTCGATCATCTCGGCCATGCCGCCGGCGGTGGTCGCGACCACGGGTAGCCCGCTGGCCATCATCTCCTGGCAGACAAAAGAAAAGGGTTCCCAGTGGCTGGGCACGACGCCGAGGGTCGCCTGTCGGTATTCGCGCCACAGTTCCTCGCGGGGGACCGCTCCGTGGAAGACGACGCGCTCGGCATGTTCGGCGGGGACGAAGCGCTGCAGCCATTCCTGCATGCTGCGGCCAAGGGAGGGGTGCTCCGTATCCCGACCGAAAAGGTGGAGCGTCAGCCGCGGGTGCTTCTCCAGCAGGGGAGCGACGGCGCGGACCAGCGTTTCGACGCCCTTGCGCGGCTCGATGCGCCCGGCGTAGACCAGGCGCTGCTCGCCCTCCGGCAGCGGTTCGCGCGGCAAATCCGGCACGTCGCCCAACGGCAGCGGTACGACGGCATTGGGCCGGTTGTCGCAGCCGAGTTGCCCGACCAGCTCGCGGTGCATGTAGTCGCTCGCGTAGATGAGCCCGCTGGCCAGGCTGACCGCGTGCTCTTCGTACATCACCCGATGGTAGTCGAAGCGGTTGTAGAGCGCGTCGTCGTTGTTCAGCTGGATGGAGCGGTGCGGGCTGTGGATGAACAGGACGAAGGGCAGGTCGCCCAGCTCGTCGAACAGCATCTGCCGGTCTTGCGCGAAGTAGGTTGGGCCTTCGACCTCCTGGCTGAGGACCACGTCGAAGTGGTAACGTTCGTGCAGACCGGGTAGAAACCGGGCGACCTCCCGTGCAAAGCCACCCACGAAGCTGCGTAGGTGGTGCATCTCGGCATAAAAGAGCGTGATGTCGCCGTTGTAGTCCGTCTCGCCATATTGCTCCCATAGATGGGGGAGGCGGTAGACGGGGATGTCCTCCCATGTATCCTCGCGTGGGGCGTCGTCCGCCAGTTTCGTCACGATGACGACATCGTGCCCGGCCGCCTTGAGCAGTCGGGGCATGATGAGCGAATATGTGCCGACACCGCCCAGGCGGGTAGGCGGAAACTCAGTCGTAATGAAGCAGATCCTCATGGGCGAGGGCAGGAGGGGCCTGCGCAGGCCGTCCGCGTCCTAACTCAGCACGCGCGCAATGGCTTTGACCGCAATGGGCAGGTTGGACGGGGTGAGCCCGGCGACGTTGATGCGCCCGTTGCCGACCATGTAGAGGCCGTCTTCGCGGCGCAGGCGGTCGACCTGTTCCAGATTGAGGCCGGTCAGCGAGAACATGCCGCGCTGGCGCGTCAGGAACGAGAAATCGCGACCTACGCCTGCCGCGTTCAGGGCCTCGGCAAACTGACTGCGGATGCCGTTGATGCGAGCCCGCATCCCGGCCAGCTCCTGCTGCCATTGCTGGCGCAGTTGGTCGTCGGCCAGAATGGTCCGCACTACCAGAGCGCCGTGGGCGGGTGGGTTGCTGTAATTGGTCCGCACAATCACCTTCAGCTGGCTCAGCGCCCGATGGGCGGAATCGCCTTCGCTGGAGAATAGGTGCAGGGCGCCGACGCGCTCGTTGTAGAGCCCGAAATTCTTGGAGAACGACTGGCAGACCAGCAGTTCCACGTGCGCTTCCAACAGCGTGCGCACGGCCACGGCATCTTCGTGCAGCCCGTCCCCAAAGCCTTGGTAGGCAATGTCGACGATGCCGAGCAGGTCGCGATCCTTCAGGACTTGGGCGATTTGCTGCCACTGTGCGGGCGTCGGGTCGATGCCGGTGGGATTATGGCAGCAGCCGTGCAGCAGTACGACATCGCCCTGGGGCACGTTCTGCAAGTCCGCGAGCATGCCCTCGAAGTCGAGGCTGTTGTGGGCGCTGTCGAAATAGCGGTAGGTCTTGGTCGGCAGGCCGGCCGTATTGAAGACTTTGGGGTGGTTCGGCCACGTGGGCCCCGGCATCCACACGGTGGGGCGGTCCAGATTGTGCGCCAGAAAGTCGGCCACCACGCGCAGCGCACCCGTGCCGCCCGGCGTTTGCAGGCTGGCTTGCCCCGGAGGAACGGAGACGCCTTCCGTCAACAGCTGACGGGTCAGTTCGCCATACTGGGCGTCCCCGGCGATCGGGAGGTAGTTCTTGCTCGGTTCAGCCTCCCACAGGCGCTGCTCGGCGGCCTTGACGACCTGCAGGGTAGTGTTGCGCCCTTTGTCGTCGAGATAGACCCCAACCCCGAAGTTGATCTTGTTCGGGTTCGGGTCGGCCTTGAAGGCTTCCGTCAGGCCCAGAATCGGGTCCGGCGGTGCGACGGAAATGGCAGCAAAGTGAGGCATGTCTTGAGCAATTCAGCTATTTTGTGGCGCATGTTGGGGCACGCGCACGGATGATTGGGTTTTCAAGTAAAAACACTTCAGGATGCTCCCCCGTCTGAAGGTGTCAATGCCTGCTTCGGCAATCGCCTGTCACCACGGGAGCACCCGTAAATACGGAAGGCCGCCCCGGCAGAACCGGCGCGGCCTTGTAATAGCCAACTTGAGCTGAGCGTATCTGTATATTTGAGCGATTGAGCGACTAACTTAAAGTCTGTGTCGGTTACGACGCTATATGAGCGCCTATGTAGACGCTATCGGGTGCCGTTTCAACTCTTTATCGCCTGTGACGCCTTTTTTACAAATAGCGAGTTTATCTTTGAAAGGTTTGGGCGTGCGTCACAACTTGTTGATATTTAGTCGTTTGAAGGTTGAATGGGTGGTGCTTGAGTGTCGGGCTGCTTTTGCAGGTGGAAAAAGGCCGATAAGTGATTTTGTATATGAGGCGTAGAGCGTTTGGCTCGGCCGCCTCAACGCCACCATAACTCGCCAACATGGTTCCTCCCATCACAGTCTACGATCAGGCAAACCTGCTTGGATGGATCGAGCTGGAGTCTTCCTATGTGGAGCTTTACGCTCAATTCATGATCGCCACTCCCAAGCCGATGGCAGACATCGGGTGGGGAGATATCCTTGAGGCCAAGGAGAAGGTGTTCAGCCTTTATGCGAACCCCTTCGGTTTTATCTGGAACCGGGTGAACGAGTGCTCCGTGCACCCTACGATCTACCTTCGGCTCAAGACGACCGTGCCGCTGCTGCATGTCATGGCGGTGGTGGTGCACTCCTACTGGGGGTGGAGCATCATTCACTACGAGAGCCAGATCGCCCGCGACTTCGAATATGAAGGCCATGGAAGTCTGACCAGTGCGGTTCACGCGGTGCACCGCAGCCTCGAAGTGGTCCGTTCAGCCGGTTGAGGACGGCTGATGCGACAAAAAAGGCACCCATGTGAGGGTGCCGGTGATAAAGGAATGCTGCCGTGAGGCGTTTTACGCGTCGTAGCCGTCCGGGTGGCTCTGGTGCCACTTCCAGGCGGTCGCGATAATGCCCTCGATGTCCATGAACTTCGGCTCCCAGCCCAGTTCGTTCTTGGCCTTCGAGGAATCGGCGTAGAGCGCGGGGGGATCGCCTGCACGACGGTCGCCGGTCACGTAAGGCACCTTCAGGCCGGTCACCTTTTCCACCGCATTGATGATCTCGAGCACCGAGGTCGGCTTGCCGGTACCAAGGTTGTAGAACAGGCCCGTGCCCGGTTCGCTCAGCTTGTCGAACACCGCGATATGAGCGCGGCTGAGGTCGTCCACGTGGATGTAGTCACGCAGGCAGGTGCCGTCCGGGGTGGGGTAGTCCGTGCCGAAGACGGTCAACTTGTCGCGCTTGCCCTGGGCGGCAAAAACGGCCAGCGGGATGAGGTGCGACTCCGGATCGTGGTCTTCGCCGATCGCGCCGTCTTCGGCGGCGCCGGCCGCGTTGAAGTAGCGGAAGGCGGCGAAGCTGAGGCCGTAGGCGTGTGCGCAGGCCTTGAGCGTGTTCTCGAAGTCGAGCTTCGTCTGGCCGTAGGGGTTGATGGGGCGCTGCGGCAGGTCTTCCGTGATCGGCATCTTTTCCGGGATGCCGAAGGTCGCGCAGGTGGAGCTGAAGACGAACTTCGTCACGCCGGCATTGCGCATCGCCTGCAACAGGCGGATGGGAGCGGCGAGGTTGTTTTCGTAATACTTCAGGGGCTCCTGGACGGATTCGCCTACGTAGGCGAAAGCGGCGAAGTGCATCACCAGCTCGATCTGCTCGTCTCGCAGGATCTTTTCGACCGTCGGAATGTCTCCCAGGTTACCTTCATAAAACGCCACATCCGAGGCCACCGCCTGACGGTGCCCGTAGACGAGGTTGTCCAGCACCACCGGACGATGCCCGGCAGCCTGCAGTTGACGCACACAGTGGCTACCGATGTAGCCCGCTCCACCAATCACGAGAACGTTCATTGTCGATGGGAATTAGGCGCTGTGCGCAGCATAGTCAAGGGCTAGGGTCAGTCGCCCGTACACCTGACGTCTTTCCGTCAGATTTTGAGAAAAATGCCATACGGGTGAGCAAGGGGCTCGATAACAGCCAAGGGAGCGAGAAGGGAGACACGGTCGCTCGTGGGTAATCCACCCACCCGCTAGTGCTGATATCGCTGTTTCAAACCGCTTTGCCCGTTGACGTGGGCAGCTCAGCGGTTACTGCGGTCATTGCTCAAGTTATGAATCCCCGTTCGTGCTGCTCACTCGCCCTCTTGCTGGCGGCTGGCTCCGGTGTGCTTTGCGCCCAGGATGTCGCCACGCCCGAGGATGAAGTTTACGATATTGCGCCGGTGACGATCGACGCCCGCGATCCGTTCCTCTATCCGATGGACGAAGCGCCGGTGACGACCAAGATCGACGTGTCGCTGCTGGAATTGCCCATCTCTGTCAGCGTGCTGACACGCGAGGTGTTGGACGACCAGGCGGTGCTGGACCTGCAGGACGCGCTGAAAAACGTCGCGGGCGCCAGCCCATATGGCTACGTCGAAGGCTTCGACTACTTCCGCCTGCGCGGTTTTGAGGCCAATGACTACGTGTTTCAGGACGGCTTGATGGCGGACCCGAGCGGCTGGTTTCAAGAAGAGCTCTTCGGTGTCGAGCGCGTGGAGGTGCTGAAGGGGCCCGCTTCGGTCTTTTACGGCCAGGTCGCCCCTGGGGGGATCGTCAACCTCGTCAGCAAGTTCCCCACCGCCAATACCTTCGGCGAATTCAGTGCGACCGGCGGCAGCGACAGTTTCCGCGAGATCACGGCCGATTTCGGCGGCCCCATCCGTCCCGGCAGCCAGTTTTCCTACCGCATGGTCGGCTTTTACCGCACGCAGGAGTCCTTTACGGATTTCGTGGACGAGAGCGAGCGCTCGCTGCTCTTCCCCTCCGTGCGCTGGCAGTCCGCTACCGGCCTGACGCTGACCGCTTACGCCCGTTACCAGAAGGACATCAAGACGATGTCCCTGCCGCTGCCGGCCGAAGGCACCGTGCTGCCCAACCCCAACGGAAAGCTGCCCATTGATCGCTACGCCGGTGAGCCCGACTTCCAGAACGAAGGCGATACGGAGCGCACTCACCTCGGTTATGAGCTGGAGTATCCGATCAACGAAGTCTTTACCTTTCGCCAAAAGCTGCGCGGCTCCTGGAACGATGCAGACTTTACCTCGATCTACCCGATGGGTTGGGCGGCCGACGAGGATACGGGAGAGACAAATTATCGCCTGCAGGAGCGTATGCCTTACATCGGGCTGAGCAACTACGACCACATCGTGACCGACGTCCAGCTGGAGGCGCACTACCACACCGGCAGCCTCGAACACCGCACCTTGACGGGCGTCCAGTACACGCATTTCGAGGAGAGCATCACCAACTATTACGGCGCGCTCGACCCGATCGACCTCTTCGATCCGGAATACGGGGCAGAGCCGATGTTCTTCGGGCCCATCGACGCCCACCACGAAGACACCTGGATGCTCAACGCCTACGCGCTCGAGCACCTGCAGGTGACGAAGGCCCTGGCGGTGATGGGTGGCCTGAGCTACGGCTATTACGAGACGGATCGCGAAGACACCCTCTATGGCGGCACGCTGAGCAGCGACGACGGTACGTGGACGCCGCAGGCCGGGCTGACCTACCGCTTCCTGCCCGAGATCCTCGACCTGATCCCCGAGATCGTGGGCTACGTGAACTACGCGCAATCCTTCAAGCCGATTTACGGCAGCGTGACCGCCGACGGCGGCAACCCCGACCCGGAGAAGGCGCGCCAGTGGGAGGCCGGCTTCAAGACGCAGCTGCAAAACGGGCGGCTCGCGGCCAACCTTGCGTTCTTCCAGATCACACGCGAAAACGTCGCCACCGAGGTGCCCGACCAGCCCGGCACGGTGGATGTGACCGGCGAGCAGCGCAGCCAGGGTATCGAGCTGGAGGTGACCGGCAAGATCACGAGCCACTGGGACTTGCTCGCCAGCTACGCCTACATCGACTCTCGCGTGCGTGAAGACGCCGTGGTGCCGGTGGGCGACCGCTCGATCAACGTGCCCTACAACAGCCTTACGCTCTGGACTCGCTACGGCTGGGATACCGGCTGGCTCGACGGGTTTTCGGTCGGCACCGGCTTCCGCGCCTACAGCAACCAGCCCGGCGACCTGCCCAACACCTTTGCGCTGCCGGGCTACACCGTCTGGGATGCCGTGGTGGCCTATGAGCGCGATCACTACTGGGCGCGGCTCAAATTCGACAACCTCTTCGACCGCGAATACTACCAGGGCTCGAACGGACGCTCCTACGTGCAGCCGGGCAAGCCCATCCAGATGCGTTTGACGATGGGCTACCGCTACTAGGCCGTTACAGCCCTGTAAGCCCGTCTTCTATGCTCGCTTAGGCGCCCGACTACCCGCGCCCGTCACGCAACCGCGTTGGCGGAACGCGGTTTTTCATGGGCATGAAGACGTGGCACCTTTCTAAAATCGTTTGGATGCGGGCGACCAACCTGTTGCTCTATCTGGGCTTCTGCTTTTTGGCGGGCACCGGCCTGCTGCTGATCTTTCGCCTGCCGCCCCATTCGCGTCAGGCAACGGTGTTTGGGCTGACGCGGCACGAGTGGGGCGACTGGCACCAGTGGGCCGCTTACCTCGTGATGGCGCTCATCGTCCTGCACCTCGTGCAAAACCGCGCCTGGCTGCAAAAAGTGGCCGCGCAAAAGCACGCGTGGCGCTGGGTGGCGGGGCTCGGCGTCGGTCTCGGGCTGGTCGCCGGGATCCCCTTGCTGCCGTAGCGCCGAACGTTTCAGGACTTGCCCTCGCGTCGGGTCTGCCCTAAAACCCGGCGCGTGAGCATTCTGGTGACTGGCGCCGCCGGCTTTATCGGCACAAACCTCGTTCGCAACTGGCCCTGGGAACGCTTCGGCAATCGACGCCTGATCGTGCTCGACGCCTTCACCTATGCCGGGGTGCGCGACAACCTCTCCGACCTGGAGCACGACATGCGCTTTCGCCTCGTCGAGGGCGACATCGGCGATCGTCAGCTGGTGGGCGAGATCCTGCGGGAAGAAGGGGTGCGCCAGATTGTGAATTGCGCCGCCCAGACCCACGTCGACCGTTCCATCGACGACCCGAGCCCGTTCTTCGAGACCAACGTCATGGCGCTGCTCGGCTTGCTGACTGCCGCCCGCGACTACTGGCGCGAGTTGCCCGTGTCGGACCGGGCGGACTTCCGCCTGCTGCAGATCTCGACCGACGAGGTTTACGGTTCGCTGGCAGCCGAAGACGCACCTTTTACCGAAAGCCACGGCTATGCTCCTAACAGCCCCTATGCGGCCTCCAAGGCGGCAGGCGATCAGGCGGTGCGGTCGTTTTTCCATACGTACGGCCTGCCGGTGCTTACCGTGCACTGCGGCAACAACTACGGCCCGTACCAATTTCCGGAAAAGCTGATCCCGCTGATGATCCTCAACGCGCTGGAAGGCCGGGAGCTGCCCGTCTACGGTGACGGCGGCAATGTGCGCGACTGGATTTACGTGGAGGATCACGCCCGCGCGATTGTTGATGTGCTGGCTGGGGGCGTGCCGGGCGAGCACTACAATGTCGGCGCGCGCAACGAACGCACTAATCTGGACCTCGTAAACGAGCTCTGTCGGCTGCTCGACGAGCGCCAGCCTCGCGAGGATGGCCGGGACTATGCCGAGCAGATTCGTTTTGTCACCGACCGCCCAGGGCACGACCGGCGCTACGCCATCGAGCCGGCCAAGCTCCAGGCATTGACCGGCTGGCAGCCGCAAGTTTCCTTCGCCCAAGGCCTCGCCGCCACCGTCGACTGGTACCTCGCCCATCGCGATTGGTGCGCCGCCATTACGCGCCGCCGCTATCAGCGTGAACGCCTCGGTCTCGGCTAGAGACGCCTGTTCCCTCCCCATCACTCCCCTCCATATGGCCCAGAATCGCAAAGGAATCGTGCTCGCCGGAGGCTCCGGCACGCGGCTGTATCCGCTGACCTTGCCGGTGAGCAAGCAGCTGATGCCCGTCTACGACAAGCCGATGATCTACTACCCGATCTCGGTGCTGATGTTGGCCGGTATCCGCGAGATCATGATCATTTCGACGCCGCAGGACCTGCCGCTGTTTCAGCGCCTGCTGGGTGATGGCAGTCAGTTTGGGCTGTCGTTCGTCTATGCCGAGCAGCCGAAGCCGGAGGGCATCGCCCAGGCGTTTTCCATCGCCGAAGCGTGGCTCGATGGGGTGCCTTCGGCTCTCGTGCTGGGCGACAACCTCTTTTACGGCACGGGCCTGCCGAAGCAGCTGCGTCAGGCGTCCGAGACGAGTGCGGGCGCGACCGTTTTCGTGTATCAGGTGGCGGACCCGCGCCGCTATGGCGTGGTGGGGTTCGATGCGGACGGTCATGTCGACCAGATCGTGGAAAAACCGGCGGATCCGCCTTCGGAGTGGGCCGTCGTCGGCATGTATTACTTCGACGCGGAAGCGCCGCGCTACGTGCGCGAACAGGTGCCCAGCGCGCGCGGTGAGCTGGAGATCACCGATCTCGCCCAGCGCTACCTGCGGGAGGGCAAGCTGCAGCTCGAGAAGCTGGGGCGGGGCACCGCCTGGCTGGATACGGGCACCCACCAGAGCCTGCTCGATGCCGCCCAGTTCATCGGGGTGTTGCAGGAGCGCACGGGCCTCTCCATTGCCTGTCTGGAGGAAATTGCGTGGCGTCAGGGCTGGATCGACGCCCAGGAGCTGGAGCAGCAAGCAGAGCGCATGGGCAAGAGCAGCTACGCACGCTACCTCCAGAGGTTGCTGAAGGGGTAGGGTTCAGTCGCGCAGACCCTTGCCAGCGAGGATTTGTGGTGCGTATTTCTCGACGCGTGCAGCGCGCGTCGCGGATTGCTTGGCGCCGGAGATCTGCAGGATGTAGGCCCGCTGACGCCCCGGCGTAAGCCCCTCGAAGGCCGCTTTGAAGGCAGGATCCGCGTCCAGCTTGGCCTGTAGTTCAGACGGTACCGGCTCCGGGTTCTGTTTGAATTCCACTTGCAAGCCCGCTTTTGCGGCCTCCAGCGCTTCCCGGATGTAGGCCTGCACGATAGGCACCCGTTCCTCGATCTCTTCCAGCTTCGCGAATCGCAGCTGGCGCCCGGCCTGCGTGCTCTGGCCGGGCTGCACGAGCAGTTCACGGGCGTCGTGCAGCAGCGCTCCCTGGCAGAACATGAGCGCCACGTAGTGCTTGAAGGGCTGGACGATCAGGACGTTGCCGCCGTTGCAGGTGTAGCAAGGTTTGCCCCACTTCAGCTCTTCGCCCACGTCGTGTTCCAGGATGATTTCGCGCAACCGCGCCATTTCCTCCCGCCACGCGGGAGCCTTGTTCAGAAATGCGTCGACCTGTGGGTTCATGAAGCGGATAGAATGATGACAGCTTATAGTCTAACGCTGGGGTGACCCAGAGCAAAATCCCGGCGCTCACGCCTGAGAATTCAGCTGTTAGAACAAATTCCGGTCGCGCGTTTTGAGCTATTTTCACCGGGTTTTTGAAAGATCTTCATACGGGCAAGGCCGCCTTGCGTTGACCTGAGGGGCCTTTGGCCTTTAGTTGGGTGGACGTTTACGCAAATTCAGCCCTAAAGACCTCTCATGAGCACTACTCAGGTTCAACGGTCGACGCTCGACCAACTGAAACAATTTACCACCGTGGTGGCCGACACCGGCAACTTCCAGGATCTCAAGGCCTATGAGCCCCAGGACGCCACGACCAACCCGACGCTGATCCTCAAGGCCGTGAGCGACGATGCTTATCGTCCGCTGATCGGCAAGGCCGTCGAAGAAGCCAAGCAGACCGGCAAGTCCGGCGATGAGCTGATCGAAGCCGTGATGGATCGCCTGCTGATCCTCTTCGGCATCGAAATCCTCAAGATCGTGCCCGGTCGCGTCTCTACCGAGGTGGACGCCCGCCTGTCCTTCGATACGGAGGCCACGATCGCCAAGGCCCGCGAGCTGATCCAGCTGTATGCCGACAAGGGCATCCAGAAGGAGCGCATCCTGATCAAGATCGCCTCGACCTGGGAAGGTCTGCAGGCCGCCAAGGTGCTCGAAGCCGAAGGCATCCACTGCAACCTCACGCTGCTCTTCAGCCTGCCGCAGGCGATCGTCGCGGCCGAGAATGATGTGACGCTGATCAGCCCGTTTGTGGGCCGCATCCTCGACTGGTACAAGAAGGAAACCGGCCGCGACTACCAGGGTTCCGAAGACCCGGGCGTGCAATCTGTCACCCAGATCTATCACTACTTCAAGAAGTTCGGCTACAAGACCGAGGTGATGGGCGCCAGCTTCCGCAACACCGGCGAAATCATCGAACTGGCCGGTTGCGACCTGTTGACGATTTCCCCGGGCCTGCTCGAAGAACTGAGCAAGAGCGACACGCAAATCTCGGAGAAGCTCAAGGCCGACGACGCCAAGGGCAAGGACATCGAACGCCTCGAGCTGGACGAAAAGGAGTTCCGCTGGCACCTCAACGAGGACGCCATGGGCACCGAAAAGCTGGCCGAAGGCATCCGCAAGTTTGCCGCCGATGCCGTCAAGCTGCGCGACATGATCCGCAAGCAGCTCAGCTAGCCCGCGGTTCTATTTCACTTTTGCGAAAGCACGGAGGCCAGGGGCTTCCGTGCTTTTTTGTGCCTACGCGTGGCCCGCGGCGTGCATGTCTTCATAGAGCCACACCATGCGGTCGAGGAACCACATTTTGCCGAGGATGGCGAGGGCCAGGCCCAGGTAGAGGCTCCACTCGTGTAGCGCGATCAGGCCCCAGCCGACATAGGGCAGGCCGAGGCTGCTGACGATGGCGAGCACCATGGGCATGATGCGGTGCCGGGCCGGCAGGCGGTAGCGCGGGCTTTCGACCCAGAGGCGTTCGCCCAGCACGGCGCGCGAGGCCCAGCTGGTCGTGCGCTTGGGCCGGGGGAAAACGCGCGGGTTGAGCCACGCCCAGGCGAGCAGCAGCACGGTCGGGATCAGGCTCCACCAGCCGATCCAGATACGGCTCCAGACCGCCAGCGAGAGCAGCGGCAAGATAATGAAGCGCGTCCATACGCTCCACGGGTTGGCGTGACGCATCCACACTTGGTCGTCAAACGAGTGGGCCTTGGCCAGGAATTCGAATGGCATGGTTGTGACAGGACAGGATTCAGCGAAGACTAAAGGGGCGGCGCACCGGTGCTCTCGCGCGGCGTCAACTGGGCCGGTAAGACGTAGTCGGCCTTGCGGGCGGGGCGTTCGCGCCCCTCGTTGAGGATCAGCATCGCCGCTTCGCGCCCCAGCTCTTCGGGGCTGGTGCCGCTGGTCGTCAGGCCGGGCTCTTCCTCGCGGGCCGCAGGGCTGTCGTCGAGCGTGCCGACGCTGATGTCGCGCCCCGCTTCAATCCCGCGCCGATGGAAGGCATCGATCACGCCCCGCGCCAGCAGGCTGCCGACGCAGACCCAGGCGGTGCCGTGTCGGGGGCCGTGTCGCTCGAGGATCTGCTCGGCCAGCACGCGGCCTTCCTGACGCAGGGACCAGGGCGCCTCGAAAAGCCGGTTCTCACCCATTTCGATCCCGAGCTTGCGGGCGGCGGCTTCAAAGCCCTGACGCCGGGCCAAACTGACGGCCGATGGTTGGCGGCTGCCGAGGTAGAGGAAGCTTTTATGGCCTAATAATATTAAATGCTGCAGCAGTTTTTCGGCAGCTTCGTATTCGTTGGGCTGCACGGAATGGCTCAGGCCGGGGTAGCGCGCATTGATCGTCACGAGCGGGCGCGGCACTTCGGCCAGCTGCTGCAGGAAGGCGAGATCCACCTGACCAAAGACGATCGTGCCGGCGTAATTGGCATCCTGACCGAGCTGCTCCACCAGACGCGGCAGCTCGATTTCGTCCTCCGAGCCGAGGAAGGTTGTATGGAGCCCACGCTCGCGCAACTGGTCGTGCATGCCCTGGTGCACCGGATGGAAGAAATTGCTGCTGTGGGCCAGCCGGAGCGGGCTGCGCAGCAGGTAGCCGACAGTTTCCAGGCCAGCTCCGCCAGTCGGGCTCTCGTTACGCAGCAGGTAGCCATGGGCGGAGGCATACGCCCGAATGCGCCGGTAGGTCTGCTCCGCGATACCTTGCCGCTTGCCGCGCAGCGAGAGCGAAACAAGGGCCTGGGACACCCCTAATTCGCGAGCGATAGCTTGTTGGGAAAGGCGCTTCATGGCACGGCAGGCGTTGTGGTTCAAGAGCTTGGCGTCGGAAAACGTTCCTGTCACTTCTTTATCGACATTTAATAAATATAACATAATAATATTACACCTAAACTCCTGATTTCTATTTCATGATGCCACACCATACCCCTTTCACCTGGTGGCGTCTGCTCCTGTTGCTGCCCCCGTTGGCGGCGCAAGGCCAGTCGCTGCTCTATGAAGACTTCGAGGACGCGACGCCGGGCGATCAACCGGAAGCCTCAGCCTCCCCGCGCCCCCTGCGCGAAAACATCGGCGCTACCGTCGCCCTGCCGGTCACGCCGAGCGAGGGCGGTCCCATCGGGATTGCGATTGCGCCCTACAGCGGCAGCCCGGCCACGAACTATACGGGCGAGGGCCAATACCTGCGCATGTGGGACTACGATACCGGCGTCGGGCTCGGCCTGGAGTATAACTTTGTCGATTCCGCGGCCGAGCAGATCTCGCTGCTTCACTTCGCGCTGGATTTCGCCTCGACCTCCGCGGCGCTGAGCAGCTCCGAAAACCTGCGCATCAGCCTCGGCGAATTCTACGACCAGGATAAGATCAACCTTTCCCGCGGCTCGAACCGCCCGTTCATGCTCCGGCTTTCGAACGACGGGCAGATCGAGTTGTCGATGACGGATGCGGACTCGGTGGGAGGCACCTTCAGCACCGATGCCTCGCACCACCTCGACATCTTCATCAACGACTACGAGGACCAGACCTTCCTGCTGCCCTTCAACGGTGACGACCAGCAGCTTTACACCAACTCGGTGACGGTCTTTCTCGACGGGGTGTTCTTTGGACAGGCGATGCTGGACAATACGCTCAACTACCGCCTGCAGTCCGGCAACTTCGGGCGCCTGGGCTTTGTCAGCACCACGGCCACGGTCGGAGTGGACTTCCTGGTCGACAACCTCGAGATCAACGAGCTGAGCCTGACCGCCGATCCGACGCCCGTGCCGTGGCCGGGAGACGATCCCGACCTCTCGGGCGATGAAGGCGAAGACTACGACCTCGTGCTGCTCGATGAGCGTTTTGACTACAAGCCGGGTCCGCTGAACCGTATCTCGCGCTGGGCCGTGAGCACCGGCTCGCCCGAGCTGGAAGTGGACGCCGACGGCACGGTGGATTTTGCAACCGGAGACGATACGGTGGACGGACACTATTCCCTCGCATTCTACGATTCCCTGCAGGTCAAGCGCGCCCCGGTGGGCGATGAACCTGGCCCGCGCGTCTATTTGCGCACGGATTTGCGCCTCGACGGCAGCGTTGCGGGGCTGGAGGCGACACCGCTCATGGGCCTGCAAAACGGTGACATCGCCGATCGCGTGACCGGCCTCGTCTGGGTGCGCGAAGGTTCGACCGCCGATTCGCTCCAGCTGGGCCTCTCGCTGACGGACACCGCGGACGACATCCAGTGGAGCCCGGTCGAGATCAGCGATCAGCAATGGCATACGCTGGTGGTGCGCAAGAGCTATGGCACCAACGACCGCGCCCTGTGGCTCGATCCGGCCGACACCGAGGCAACGCCCGACCTGACCGTTGCGGTGGAGAAGGATACCAGCGATTCGTCCGTGGCGGGCGTGGCCCTGCTTGATACCGCGGGCGACATGGCCTTGAGCCTCGACAACCTGCGCGTGTCCGGTTCGTTCGCGATGAGCCTCGACCGCACCCCGGTGGAACGCCCCCAACTGAGCGTGACCCAGAATGTAGGCGATTACACCGTCGATGCCGCAGACTATTTTGCGACCTTCACCGGTAACCTGCAGCTGACGCGCCTCGCCGTGAGTGGGGAAGACCTGCTCTATAGCGGTGATGCCTATCCGGCGGGCGGTTATTGGAATGTCGTCAGCGAAGGTTCCATCGGCAAGAACGTGATGCTGGGCGACCAGTATTTCGTCATGCAGACGGAGTATGTCTTCAGCTCCGTGGCGGCACGCGTCGACGGCATGACGCTGATGCTGCAGAACAACGACGAAGACAATGCGGCGACCTATGCGCTCGTCTTCGATCGCTCCATGATTTCCTCAGTCGTAAATGGGGAGGGTAACGAAGTAGCCGTCACGGCCGACGTCAGTGCGGTCAGCGAACTGGCGCTCTCGACGGACTATAACACCCTGCAGTTGCGCGGCGTGACCGGTGTCTATGCAGATGCCACCGCCGGTGCGCTCGTGGTGGAAGCCCGGATGGAGCCGCGCGAGGTGCGCTCGATCGAACTGTATCCCTCGGCCGTGGCGGTCACCTCGCCCCTCGAATATCAGGTGTTCCAGCGTGAGACGCTCGAGCACGGCCAGGTGGAAATCGCCGGGCGCGCACTCAACGACGCCGACACGGTGGTCGTGACCTTCTCCGGCGGCACGCCGCTGGCGGGCGCGCTGCCGACGGATCCGGTGAACATCTCGATCGCCGCCAACGGTGATTTCGCGCAGTCGATCGAATTGCCGGCCGGCGGCTGGTATCAGGCGGACCTGTCCTTCCAGCAAAACGGGACCGAGGTCGCCCAGGAGACGATCAGCCGTTTTGGCGTGGGCGAAGTGTTCGTCGGCGCCGGCCAGTCCAACTCCACCAACAGCGGCACCGAGCCGACGACGCCGGAGAGCGATTTGGCGGTGTCCTTCAGCGGCGGCCACTGGCAACCTGCGGCCGACCCGCAACCCGGCGTGCACGATTTGAGCACCAAGGGCAGCTACTATCCGGCCTTCCTCGACGACATGGCCGCCGAGTTGCAAGTGCCGGTGGCGATTGCCAGCACGGGCCACGGCGGCACTTCCGTCGAGCGCTGGCAGCCGGACTACCCCTACAATTACGACAGCTACCTCTCCTACGCCCGCTATAACGGCCTCTATCCGTGGACGCTCTACCGGCTGGGGCAACTGGGGCAGGGCGGATTCCGCGCGGTGCTCTGGCACCAGGGCGAGAGCGATTCCAGCCATGAGCCGGGCGTGGTCCGTACCTCGCACGAGGATTACTACCACGACCTGAAGAACCTGATCGAGAGCACCCGTACCGAGACCGCCTGGGACATCCCGTGGTTTGTGGCGCAGGCCTCCGTCTGGCCGCTCGACAATCCCAATGGCGACCCGGAAATCAGTGGGGCGCAGCAGCAGATCTGGGCCGACGGTATCGCCCTGCCGGGCGCCAACTCGGACACGCTCGGGCTGGAGTTCCGCCAGCCGGACGGCAGCCGCGTGCACTTTACGCCGGAGGGCCTGGCCGCGCACGCCGCCCTCTGGAGCGAGATCCTGCTGCCCTACGTGGAGCAACAGGGGCAATCCGCGGTGTGGCTCGAGCAAAACATGCCGGGCGCGGAGGTGCTCGAAGGCACCAACTGGGCCCATGTCGGCGGCTTCGACTGGGTCTGGACGGAGTCTTTCCCGTGGATCTGGCAAGATGCGTGGGGCTGGCTTTGGGTCTCGGGCAACACCGATGGCTGGTGGATGTATCACCCGGAGGCTTCGGCCCAGCTCGGCTGGCTGTGGACATCCGGTGAGCTCTACCCGCTGATCTACGCCGACGAGATCGCCCAATGGACGCAGCGCGATGGCGACAGCCTCTGGCTCTTTGGCGACCAGCGCTGGATGCACTTTGACGCGGCGAACTAGAGCACGCCGCCCAGATCAAGCAACCAACCTGAAACGGGGTGCCTGCGGGCGCCTCGTTTTTTGCTTACAGGGGGACGGCTGCCGCTAGCGGCGCGACGGGCTGTCTTCCTGGGAGGGCTTGCCGTTGACGCGGAAAAAGGTCGGGGACGGCGGCTCCTTGGATTCCCGGGGCACCTCCAGCTTGCGCTGGGGCAGGGGCTTAGTGCTGCCGGAGGTCCTGTTCTGGCCGTGTTCGTCGCGGAAGAAGACAAACTCGTCACTCGAGCGGTTATAGCGTTCGGTGTCGTAGCCGCTTTCGTTTTCCTCATCCGGCGCTTCCACTGCGTCATCGTTGGCCTCCTGCTGGCGGTTGCCGTAGACGAGGTGATTGAGGTCGTTGCAAATGCGTTCCAGCTGGCCGATCTGCTCGTCCATGGAGTTGGCGGCGGCGGCGACTTCTTCGCTCTGCGCCGCGTTGGACTGCACGGCATGTTCGAGGGTCTGCACGGCGTCGTTGATCTGCGAGCTGCCGCGCGATTGCTCCTGCGAGGCGTGGGCGATCTGCTCGACCGCTTCGCGCAGGCGGGCGGTGTCGTCGCCCACCGTCTCAAAGGCCTTGACGGTTTCGCCGGAAAGGCGCTGGCCCTCCTTGATGCGTTCGAAGGTGCTCTGAATGATGTCGCTGGTCGAGCGGGCGGCCTCGGCGGCGCGTCGGGCAAGACTGCGGACTTCCTCCGCCACGACGGCAAACCCTGCCCCGTATTCGCCCGCTCGGGCGGCTTCCACGGCGGCGTTGAGGGCGAGCAGGTTGGTTTGAAAGGCAATTTCGTCGATCGTCTTGATGATCTTCTGGGTGTCCTGGCTCTGTTCCTCGATGGAGGCGATGCTTTCATCGAGGTTACGCATCCAGTCGCGCGCCTGCCGGATGTTCTGTTCGGTGGCCTCGGCGCTTTTGCGGGCTTCGGTCGCGCGCTCCTGATTGGACTGGGCCATGGAGTTCATCTCCTCCATGTTGGCAGAGGTCTGCTCGAGGGAAGCGGCCTGCTCGGAGCTGGTGTCGGCGATGGTGCGGCTGTTGGCCACGAGCTGGTCGGAGGCGTTGCCCAGACCCCGGTAAGAAGCACTGAGACGCGTGATGGCCTTGCGCACGGGTTGGATCAGGCGGCTGCCGGTCCAGGAGGCGATCAGGGCCGAAACGAAGAGGATGACCAGGCCCTGCAACGCGATGGAGCGCTGCATCTGGGTCACGGGCGCCAGCATCTCGGCATCGGGGGTGGCGACGAGCAACGTCCAGGGGCGCATGCCCAGGCGCTGGGCGGCGGCGGTTTCGGCCTGACCTTGGTGGTGAAAGGTGCTGAGCGAATCCTCGCCGACGGTCGTGCCCTCCAGCGCGGCGACAATGCCGACCTCCTGGATCGTGGTGCCGACTTCTTCCGGATGGCGGTGGGCGAGCACGCGGTGATCGGCATCGGTCAGCATGGCGTAGCTCGTGCCCGGCAGCTTGGTTTGCTCCAGCATGTGGGTCAGGTAGCTGAGCTTCATGCTGCCGCCCAGCACGCCGCGGGTTTGGCCCTCGTCATCGAGCACCGGGGCGGCGAGCTGCACCACCAGTTCGCCGCTTTCGGGGGAAGGCATGGGCGCGCTGAACACTGTCTCCTGCTGCTCCATCAGTTGCGCAAACCACGTGGCCTCTGCCAGCTTCAGTTCCGCAAAAGGCGTTTCCGTCTCCCCAGCGTGGGCGGTGGCCATGATCTCGCCGTCGAGGGTGGCGATCCAAAAGCCTTCGTAGACGTCCTGGTGTGGTTCCAACAGCGATCCGAGCAGCGCCGTCATGCTGCGCTTGGCCGGGTCGGACATGCCGGCAAGCTTGCTTTGCGCCGCCTTCAGCTTGCGGTCGAGCCCCGGCATGCGGCCAAGGCTGCGCACGAGGATCGCCTGATTTTTCAGCTGCCGATCGACGCCCTGGGCCACGTCGTCCGCCTTTTCGACCAGCAGGGACTGGCCGCGGTCGACCAGGGCCTGCGAGGCGTGGCGGTTGGCCGCCCACGCAGTGAGGGCCACGCTGCCGGCGACAAATGCGGCCGTGAGCAGGGCGATCTGGATGCGGATGGAGAGTTGGCGGTGGCGAAACATGAGTATTTCGAGCTAGGGGAAGCGATAGGATTCGCACCCTATAAATCGGGTTTCGCCACCTGCAATTCATTATTTCTCAGGTGCTGCTAATGGAAAATATTTCTTAAATAGCTGCAATAAAGCGACTTGTGTGTTGGTTTGTCACGAAGATGTAACGCTCCAGACACCAAGATCTAACAGTTGCTGTCGTGGGCGCACCGGCCACTCACGATTAGCGATGGGGCTGGCCGGTGCCGGGTGGATGATCTGGCCGAGGGTGGGCGTCTGGTCGAGCGGGAGCAGGCCGGCGACCTTGTCGATCTGTTTGCGCGCGTAGGCCCCAATGCCGACGATGAACTGCGGCTTGAGCGTCGTCAGCGTGCGGATGAGGTGGTGTTGGCAGGCGATTTCGAGCTCCGCGCGCTCGGCGGCCTTCAACTTGTCCGGCGTGTAGTTGGCGCCCGTTTCGGTCATGAAGACGAGCGGGCAGTAGTTGAGCACAAAGTGCTCGGCGAAAAAGGCATCCGCCTGGGGGTAGCGCTCGGCAAACAACTCGCGCCAGAGGCGGCGACCGCTCACCTCGCTCCGGTGGCAGTCGAAGCCCTGGATCGGGCGCTTGGGGTGGGTGCGTTCCGGCTGGGCGATGGGCACCTCGATGCCCATCCAGTCGCGCACGGCGGCGATCTCGCCAAACGGCACCCCTGTCTGCGTCATGCCGAAGGGGCCCGGATTCATACCGAGGAATACGGTGCGGCGCGGCCCGGTGGCAAAGCGGCGCACATAGGCCTCGTAGCCCGCCCAGGCGTAGTCGAGCGGGTTGTAGACCCAGGCCACCGGTTCCGCAAATTTCAACGAATCGACGGTGGTGCGCAGTTCCTGGGCGGCGTCCAGCAGATCGGCCGTAACGGGGGCGGTAGAGTCGCTCATGGCCTCTACCTGTCGGGCAATCGAGGCGCTGGCAATGGGAAAGCTGGATAAGGAAGCCGCGCGCGGGTGCTTTACCCTTTGCTCCGGCGGTCGTTTGTGGTCTAGTGTAGCTTTAAATGATGGGGCTGACCCGCCGCTTTGAAAGTCACGACGTGTTCCGCACGACCCGTAACCTGTTCCGTGCATCCCAGGCGATGCAATTCGACTGGGTGGGGCCGGCGTGCATCCTGTGCCTCAGCTTGATCGGGGTGGCCTTCATCTATTCCGCCCACGCCTTTACCGGCGGGGATTTCTGGATCAAGCAGCTGGTCTGGATCGTCCTCGGGGCGGGCGTCTACGGCGTAGTGTCGATGATCGACTACCGCTTTTACATGCGCAATGCGCTGTGGTTCTACTTTGCCGGCCTGTTTCTGCTACTGCTGATTTTCACGCCGCTAGGCCTCACGCGAGAGGGGGCGACGCGCTGGCTCAACTTTGTGGTTCTCGCCTATCAGCCCTCGGAGGCGGCCAAAGTGTGTACGCTCATCATGGTGTCGACGATCCTCGCCACCACGCGGATTGGCAAGATCTCCGACTCGGTGCGCGTGCTCGCGATAGTCTTTGGTCTGGCGGGACTTCCAATGTTCTTGATTTTTCTGCAGCCCGACCTAGGGTCGTGTCTGATTATTCCGCCAATGGTGTTGGCCCTGTTGTATGTGTCGAAGCTGTCGATTCGCTTCTTTCTAGTCGGATTCGCCCTTGTGGTTTGCATGGCGAGCATCCTGGCCTTCGACCTCTACAGTTACGCCCACGCTCTGGAAAAGAGTGGACTGTCGGCCCAGGAGTTCCGGGGCGAATACCAGTCCAAGTCGCTCGTGCCGCTGCGGGATTACCAGCGCGAGCGCATTATGACTTTTGCCGCGCCGGAGGTCGTCGACCCATCCGGCACGGGGGCCGCCTGGAACGCAATCCAGGCCGAATCCGCCGTGGGTTCGGGTGGCCTGTTCGGCCGGGGCTACGCCAACGGGCAGCAGGCCCGGCTTGGCTACCTGCCGCGCACTGTTGCGCATAACGATTTTATCTTCGCCGTCTTCGCCGAGGAACAAGGATTTCTGGGCGGAATGTTGGTGGTCGGTTTATTTGGGGTCCTGTTGGCAAATGGCGTCCGCATTGCCGGACAGGCCCGAGACCGTTTCGGCATGCTCCTTTGCGTGGGCGTGACCGTGATTTTCCTGATTCACGTCTTTGTGAACATCGGAATGACGATAGGTCTCACTCCGATCACTGGCCTTCCGTTGCCCTTTGTCAGTTACGGAGGCTCCTTCATTTTGAGCTGCTGCATCTTGCAGGGAATCGTACAAAGTGTTCACCGTCATCACCGTCTCTACGAATGATGCAGCCGGCACAGCACGTACCCCTGCATACCCGCGGAGGCGGGCAGCACGGACAGCGAATGAGGGCGCCTCATCACCTCCAACCTTACAATGCTGGATCAATAAATCATGAAACCACCCAGCTCTATGCCCTCGACAAACCTTTCTCCCGAGCAGGAAGCTGAATTGAAGCATCCGCCGGTCGAGGCCCCTGCCACCAACGTCGATCCCGAGAAGATCAAGCAGGAAGCCGACGAACGCAGCAAACAGCGCCCGGCCATTCAGAAACTCGCCAAAAAGCTCAAGAACGAGAAAGAGCCCTACCGCGAGATCATCATCAATTCCGAGCCGCTCGAAAAGCGCGTGGCCGTGCTCAGCGACGGCATCCTCGAGAAGTTCGACCTCGAACGTGTGGATGAAGACCGCCTCGTCGGCGCCATCTTCAAAGGCAAGATCCAGAACCTCGAGCCCGGCCTCAAGGCCGCGTTTGTGGACATCGGCATGCCCAAGAACGCGTTCCTGCACTATTGGGACATCGTGCCGGAGGCCGACGCCAAGAACTCCGACGTGGAAGTGGTGCGCGATACCCGCACCGCGGCACAAAAGGCCAAGAAGCCCAGCCTCAAGGAGATCCCCAAGCTCTTCCCTATCGGCTCCGAAATCGTGGTGCAGATCACCAAGAGCACCATCGGCAGCAAGGGCCCCCGCACCACGACCAACCTCGCCATCCCGGGCCGCTACCTCGTGCTGATGCCCTACGGCGGCCAGGTCGGCATCTCCCGCAAGATCGAGGATGAGCAGGAGCGCAAGCGCCTGAAGGACATCCTGCGCAAGCTTTCCATCCCCGAAGGCATGGGGGTGATCATCCGCACCGCTGGCGAAGGCAAGCGGTGGACCTACTTCGTGCGCGACTTCACCATCCTGCTCAACGAGTGGCGCCAGATTCAGGCCCGCATCGACCAGGCCAAGCAGCCGACCTGCGTCTACAAGGAGCCCGACTTGATCGAGCGCACCGTGCGCGATTTTCTGACCGAGAATGTCGACCGCGTGCTGATCGACAATGAGGACGACTCCAAGCGCGTGGCCGACCTCGTCAGCCAGATCTCTCCGCGCAGCAAGGGCAAGATCGCCTGCTTCAAGGAGAACATCCCCATCTTCGAGCGCTTCAACATCGAGCGCCAGATCGAGCAGACCTTCCAGCGCAAGGTGCCGTTGCCCAGCGGTGGCGAGATCGTGATCGAAGAGACGGAGGCCCTCGTCGCCATCGACGTCAACACCGGCTCCCATAAGCAGAAGGGTGACCAGAACAGCTTCATCCTGCAGGTCAACCTCGAGGCGGCGGCCGAAATGGCCCGCCAGATCCGCCTGCGCAACATTGGCGGCCTCATCATCTGCGACTTCATCGACATGAAGAACCCGAAGGATCGCCGGGCCGTCTTCAAGAAGATGAAAGACGAAATGGCCAAGGACAAAGCCAAGTGCCAGATCCTGCCCATTTCCTCGCTCGGCATCATGCAGATGACCCGCCAGCGCCACAAGGAATCCGTCTCCAGCGGCCTCTACCATAGCTGCCCCTATTGCACCGGACGCGGCACGGTCAAGAGCCCCCGCACCATGAGCGTGGAGATCCAGCGCCGCCTGATCAGCGTCATCCGCCGCCTCAAGGCCCAGATCGAGGCCCGCAAGGAGCCTTACTGGCTGCGTGTCTTCTGCCACCCGCACGCGCTCGAAAGCCTGCGCCAGGAAGACGAAAAGGTATTGGTGGAGATCGAAGATACCTATGGCGTGAAGCTCTCCTTCCGCGCCGACCCGGCCTATCACGTCGAGAACTTCAAGATCGTCGACGCCATGACCAGCCAGGAGCTGCGCTAGCGCTCGGCTTCCCCGCATCCCTTTCATTGCTCGCCGCTCCCTCACCCGGAGCGGCTTTTTTGCGTTTGCGAGGGTAGGCGCCAGACAGCCGCCTGCATACACCGCCTGCTGGGATGGCTTGACTGATTACGAGGCCCGGACCTCCGGCAAGCTGAAGGTTTGCCATCAAGTTGCCAGTGGTTGAGTCCATTGAGCTGGCGATGTCTCTTCGCGACCTGCGTACAAGGCGAAGGCCCGGAGGTTTAACCTCGCGGGCCTTCATGGCGGGATAGACGGGACTTGAACCCGCGGCCTCCTGCGTGACAGGCAGGCGCTCTAACCAACTGAGCTACTACCCCTTGGGTGAAAGCCCATATACAGACAAAATGCGTTCGGCCGGTCAAGCATCTTTGGGGAGAAAAATCGAAAAAAAGCGGAAGTTGCTCGTAATCTATAGGGTTACCCTTGCGTCGAAGACTCATCTAGGGTTATGTCTTCTGGTAGATGTCTGGCGACAAGACAGTGCGTAGGAAGAGCTCTCGTCCGCCGTTTGGGCTGATCGGGGCTTTGCTCGGACTGGCGTTAGTTGTCGTCGGCTCGATGGTTTACTATGATTGGCCTCATTTTCCCCGTGAGCGCGAGGAAAAGGCGACGGTGGCAATGGAAAGACCGCAACGTGAGCGCGCGGAGCCTGATTTCTCACAAGTATTGGAAGATTGGGAATCCCGCCATCCGTTGCCCAAAACGCAGGATCCCTTGGCCCGGACTGAGGCCAAATCGAAGGAAACGCCCACCGAAGGTCTGACGCCGGTGGACCAGCCGGAGGGGCCGGTGGCCCATCCGGACCTGATGCTGGCCTGGCTCAAGCCGGCGCTCGACGGCAAGAAGGCCGTCGTGGCCATCGACATCTCCTCGCCCATCAAGCGCAAGCTGGAGGAAAAGGGCACGGACATGGAGGCGCTGCTCGGGGAGGTGGATGCGTTGCTCATGGGCCTGTCCCCGGATTCGCAGGTAGCGCTGCTGCAGTTTTCCCGCAGCTACGATTGGGCCGAACCTCGGCTGGCGCCCTTGAGCGAGGTGCGTGGCCAGTTGCGCGAGTGGCTGGAAAATGATCTGGTGACGACCGGACGAGCCGGGCGCGACTGGCAGCGGGGTTCTCCGGACGGTATCCAGAGCGTGATGCAGGCGGCGATCAAGCTGGAGCCTGACTGCCTGATCGTGATCAGTGACGCGAGCTTCCAGTCCACCACCGAACGCGGTGGGGGACGGACCGTGCCGTGGGAGTCTCTGGCGGCCGATTGGACGGATTGGCAGGGCGGCGTCGCGACGCCCGTCCGGCTCTACGGCTTGTGCATCGGCTCGAAAGACGCAGATCTGGCGGCCTTCAATCAGCTGGCGGCGAACCAGGGTGGGTGGGCGCGTCCTTGGGTTCCGGTTGCCAATGTGGAGCCGAGCGCAACGCCCGCTGCCAGTCGTTGAGCTCGGTCGCGAGCGGGGAGTTGGCGAGCTGCTCTTCGATTGCCTCCGCCGTGGGCTCGACGCAGGCCGGATGCGGATCACCCGGCAGGTCGGGATCGGCCATGCGCACAACCTGCCAGGCGGCCCAGGAGCGGGCGCAGCGCAGGCGTGCACGACTGCCCCGGTAGCGTTCAGCCTGATGTTGGAAGGAGATGCGCGGATTGCCGATAAAAGTGTCGCCGGGGTGGTGGTGCACGATCCAGCCAATGGCGCCGTAGGGCAGGGGGTGCGCTTCCGGGCGATCCAGATCGGCGTACAGCCCCCGCGCCAGTGCCAGAATCGCGCGGGCAGACTCATGGCGCTGCCATAGGTATTGCCCGTAGCGCAGCGCGGTGAGAAAGAAGATGGGGCCGCGCTCCGTCCCCAGCTGATTGAGGTCGCGGTAGCTCATGGGGCCGTAGGCGGGCGGCAACCAGGGGCAGGGCGGACGGAGGCGCATGGGCGGGCATTATCGAGAGGGTGGCAGGCGAAGCAAGGATGGATGCCGCTTTGCGGTTGGCAGCGGCCGAACCGTTCGCACAGTGGGAGTATGACTGACGCGCCGCGTCCCCCCCGTCGTGACACCACGCACGCTATCCCCGCCAGCAAGCGTTGGCTGCTCTACGTGATCGCCTTTGTGACCGATCTGTGGATGCGCAGCCTGCGGTTTCGTATGGATGCGGAGTCACAACGTGTGTTTCGCGAAACCCCGGCTCCCGCGATTTTCGTGCTTTGGCACAACCGCTGCCTGATCAACCAGGAGATCTACCGTCGCTTTCGCAAGCCTCACGGACACCGCCTCTGCGGGCTGGTGAGCCGGAGCAAGGACGGCGCGTGGCTGGCGGCCCTCTTCGAGCTGTGGGGCACCCGCCCGGTGCGGGGCAGCACCAAGCGTGGCGGCACGGAGGCGGTGCGTGAGCTGGTGCGCGTCATCCGCGACGAAAAGCTGGATACCGGCATTACGGTCGATGGCCCGCGCGGGCCGCTCTACCACGTGCACCAGGGGGCGGCGCTGCTGGCGGTGCTCACGCGCGCACCGATCGTGCATACGGGCATCCGCTATCACCAGTTCTTTCGCCTGCCGACCTGGGACAAGTTTTTTGTGCCGCTGCCCTTCAGCAAGGTGACGCTGACCATGCGGGCGGTCGAAGATACCACCACCGCCTGGGGCCGCAAACGCGAAGACGTGGCGGCCGGCATGGAGCAGGCCCTCAAGGACGCGTCGCAGGGCACCGACCCGGAATTCGGGATCTAGGCTGCCAGGCCCCAAAAAAAACGACCTCCCGTAGAAGGGAGGCCGCTGGGCAAAATGTAAACTGCGAGGGGGCGGAGGGCCTACTCGTTTTCGCGGAAGCCACGACGCTCTTCCTCGCGGCTGTCCTGCATCACGCGCAGGCAGATCTCGCGCAGGTCGAAGAGGCGGATGTGCATCTGCTGGAGAAAGTCCTCCGGATCCGAGGCATACTGAGACGTCTGCGGGGCGAGGGTCAGGCTGTCGTTAAGCGCGCGTAGCACCCACTTGAGGTGCACGACGGCCAGCATGTAATCGCCCATGTCGAGCGATTGCAGGGCCATGACCATGTTCATCTCACCCTCGTGCAGCGTCTGGGCAAACTTCCAGGCGATGCGACTGTCGACCTGCTTGGAGCGGCGATTGACGACCACCTCCCAGGCGTAGCGGATTTGCGCGTAGAGGCCGGCACTGGCCACAAACACCGGGTGCCGGTGCAGGGTGTAGGGATCGAAGTCGGTTTCCTCGATCTCTTCCTCGGCAGAAAAGCTGGTGCCGGGCGCTTCGTCTTCGACGTCGGGCTCGGCCGCGGACCAATCCTGGACGTCCCAACCCATACGGTTGGCAGCTTTATCAAGGCGATCAGGCTCGTCGAAATGCTGATCGTAAAAGGTGATAAAGCGGGAAATCTCCTTTTGCTGGCGCTTCAGAAACTGTTGCCAGTCAAATTCATTCCAGGAGAGATCTCCCTTTTCGTCCCAGTCGCCGTCCGCAGACCCATCAAAATTGTAATTGCTCATGGAATTAGCGACCTTTTGAAGGTTTAGCTTGTTATCGCGACAATTAGGGGCAATTGCAATGGGAAATTCGGAGCGATTCCCGGGTATTCCCTGCAGTGCCACCGGTGCGCGCGATAGTGGGATACATGCACCACTTTCCGGCGGGAGTCAATCGACAACCTGCCCGAGGTCTGCTAGTCGTAGCGCAAAGGTGGCAGTCCAACGGCGCCACGCTTTTCTCTCGCCACACTAGGTCTTTAACCTCATCCTCTCGTCCATATGTCCGCTGAAACCACGCATCTCCAGGCTCGCTTTCACGGCCGCGTCCAAGGGGTCGGCTTTCGTTTCTACACCATCCAACTGGCCCGCGGCTACGCCGTCTCCGGCTTTGTGCGCAACGAGGCGGACGGCACGGTGTGGCTGGAGGCCGAAGGTGAGGAGGCCGAAGTCAAGCGCTTCCTCGGCGCCTTGCGCGAAGGCATGAGCGCCTTCATCCGCCAGTGCGACGAAACCTACGGTTGCCGCGAGCCGCAATTCTCGGGCTTCAATCTCGGTTGATGGTCGTGGGCTGGAGCTGGTCGCCCGTGCGCGTGACATACGGGCTGGGCCCGTGGCGCCGCGAGGTGCTGGCGCTCGAGCATTTGGCCCTGCCGCCGACCGGGCTATGGTTGATCGGTGGACCTCCCGGCGCGGGCAAGACGACCCTGCTGCGCTGGCTCTGGCAACGCCTGGAAGCAGGCGGGGCCGGCGCGCGCATGGTGTCCGAGCGCTTTGCTTTTCCGCCTGGCGCGCGCGTGGGGCAGGTGCTGGGCGTAAATGGCGCGCAGGCATGGCCGCAGGGCCTTCCGCGCTCGACGATCACGGAAGACCAGCCCGTCAAGACCTTGAGCCGCGGGCAGCGTCAATTGCTGGGGCTGGCGGCTCTGGACGGCACGCCCGCTGTGCCTTGGCTGCTGGATGAGCCGCTGGCGGGGCTCGATGCCGTGCAGGCGGTCGCTGTCGCGCGTTGGTTGCAGCAGCAGGCCGCCGCGCGCCTGATCGTGGCGGTTTCCCATGCGCTGGAACCCTTTACCGCCGCCGAGGCGACCCTGCTGATGTTGGAGGCGGGCGGACGTGCTTACGAAGGGCTCCTGGCAGAATGGACGCCGATGGTGGAGCCGGTTGCGTCGACAGTACAAGCATGAAGGACTGGCAGCAACGTTTCGCGCTGGAGCTGGGGAGCCGCATCGGTTGGCTGCTCGGCGCCGTTGCGTTCGCTGCACCCTTGCTGGTCGAAGGCCTCTACCGCCTGCTTTCTCCCCTCAATTTCAGTTTGCCGCCCGAGCGCTACCCTGAGCAGTTGGCGCTGGCACTGGTGCACTGGGTCGGCTTGCTGCTGGCGCTCGTCTGGCCGGCCCACGAAGTGATCCGGCGGGAGGCGAGCGGCGAACGTGCGTGGTGGAGTGGGCAGGGCTGGCCGGTGCAATGGCAGTGGCTGGCGGTGTGGCTGCGCTGCAATCTGGTCTGGACCGTGGGATGGGGCGCCCTGCTGGCGTGGAGCGGTCTGCATTCGCCGGCGCTGGACGCCTCGCTGTGGGGCGCTGCGCTGGGCCAACTGGCGATGACGGGGGCGGTCAGCCTGCTCCTCACGGCTCTCTGTCGTCGGTTGAGTCTCGTGGCGCTGGCGGGGTTGCTCTGGCTGGCGGCGGCCCATTTACCGGCAGTTTTCGACGGCGGCATCCAGTGGTTGCGTTTCCTGTTGCCCGCATTTGGACGGTCCGATTGGACGCTGCTTGTTTACCTTCCCGCTTACCTGCTGCTGGCGCAAGCGGTGGCCAAACGACGATTTTCGACCCCATGAAGCGCATCATCTGTAGTGCATTTTTACTGCTGATTGCAGTTGCGGTGCGGGTTCAGCGTTCGCCCGAATCGTTGGGGGAGACCGCTTGGCAGGCGGAGTGGCTGCGGCGTCTGGCCGGGCCAGGGCGTCACCTGCTAGCCGACCAGTATTGGATTGCCGCCTACCTGGCCTGGGAGCGGGAGGACCTTCCATGTTATTATGAGCGCAGCTTATCCGCTGTGTTAATGGCCCCGGAACAGCCCCTTTTCGCCACCGAATCGGAGCAGATTTTGCGACAAGATATTCGCTATTGGGATGTCCTTAAAGATTCTGATATTGAGGAAGTTAAAGATGAGTGGCAGGACCGGGCGGAGCGATTGGGGGCAACTCCCCGGCGGTAGTCCTTGCTCAAAGCATTTTCGCCGCTATGGTGGGCAGTATCTGAGGCCTCCGATTATTTTTGCTTATTCGGCGACTTGACGTGTTAAGCAAAAGTTTTTGAAATCTCCCCGTCAAAGAACCTTAATCCCTCTCGAGCACATGCAAACCACTCTACCGGATCTGCGGACAGCCATCGGCTTCGACAGCACTACTTGCAGCAGCGTTCTGCCCGACAAGGGCATGATTGAATACATCAATATGCAGCTCGCAGCGCTGGGGGAGCCGATCTTCGGCAAAGAAGAAGACTACGCATTCCTGAAGATGGGCCAGTCCCTGATGGCCCACTATCAGGCCAAGGATCAGCTCCGGGACAAGTTGCGTCCGCCGTCCGACCGACGGATCGAGGAGTGGCTGCACCAATACTTGCAAGAGGTTGAGGGTGCCGAAAATCTGCACCTGCCGGGCAAGACCTTCTCCCTGGGTCAGCACGGCCTCAGCCGCATGCTTTCGCTGCCGCCCGATCGCGACGAGTTCCACAGCGATATCGTGCACTCCTACCGCATTGCGAACGGCGTGCTGCACAACCCCAAGAGCGACCGCCGCACCACCAAGGGCGTCTTCCACGTGACGGAGGGCGGCCTGCCCATCCCGGAAGACAAGAAGGCGGTGCCGAAAAAGACCTTCGCCAAGCTGCTCGAGCACGCGCTGCAGCCGCCGTCCGAGCTGATGCGCCTGCCCTTTACCAGCACGCAAAAGGAGCAGGCCCGCTGCTGGGTCTCCCTGCTGCTGCGCCCGGTCGTCTGCCCCGCGGTCCCCGGCTTTACCGAGCAGAAGAGCATGGAAGTGCGCTTCTTCGCCCCCGGTAACCTGGTCTGCAACCTCGACTTCGTGGAGTCGATCTTCGGCAACGCCGGTGACCCCTACCTGCACCAGAACGATGCCGGCCTCGACATCAAGAACTGGTCGGGCCACACGGGTTGCGTCATCCTTGCCCCGCACCTGCTCAAGCTGACCAAGAAGGAAGTGGGCCTGCCCCACATCAGCGAAGCCAACGAGCGCCAGAAGCGCGATGGCATGTGCTGGGAAAACGAGGACGAGCTCTACAACGACGGTCAGGCCTACAAGGTGACCGCGCGCGACGAAAACGGCGTCATCGTCACCCTCATTTCCGACAACTACTTCGGCTACTGCAAGAAGGAGGTCAAGACGCAGCTCAGCTACGCCTCCAACCTCTACGGCCTGGTCGAAGAAGAGCACGCGGGCGGCGCGCTGGCCTTCTCCAGCTACGACCTGGGTGAAGACTTCCGCCTCAGCGACTACATGCCGGAGGTCAACCACACCTTCGAAGACGTCGTGCGCCTCTATGCCCACCGCATGGAGTTGCAGCCCGAGGGCTACGGCATCGACCTCAAGCACCCCAACATCCTGTATGTGCCGGAGGATGCCTACTTCTCCCTGCCGGACCAGAAGATCACCTGGCGCAACGCCTATGGTGAGCGCTCGATCAAGCTGCTGGCCCGCAAGACCTACGTGCTGCCGAGCGGTTACAAGGTCCGCCTGATGAAGCCCGCCGAAGGCCGCCGCTGGCGCCTTATCGGCACCCGGGCTCAGCCGACCATGTCGCACAAGCCCTGCACGGTCTCCGGCGGCGGCAAGTCCGAGATTTCCAAGTCGATCGCCGACGCGATCATCCACAACCCGTTCTACGTCGACCACATCAAGGAAGCGTTCGACAAGGTGGACGAGATCCTGGGTCGCGAATACGGCAACCGCTTCCGCGATGCGTCGAAGAACCGGGCCAAGGGCCGCCCGATCCTCAGCCCCGAGCGCTCGCTCGGCTCGGTGATCAAGCTGCTCAACCCGAGCGACGAATACACCGAAGAGCACAACGCCTTCATCCGCGGCATCCCGACCGAGATCAAGGAGCTGGTGCTGCTGGTCAAGCGCTTCTACAAGCCCGATTGGGGCGACAACTGGCGTGATCGCTTCGCGGTGGACCGCATCAACGGCGTGCTCGGTCACGAGCTGCGTTACCGCGGCGCCCCCATTATCGCCAGCTACCTGCGCCTCGGTTACGAGGAAGACGGCTCCTGGCGCGTGTTCACCCTGCGCAAGGACTTCTGGCCCGCCGCCAAGATCCAGATGGAGGACGACATCACGGCCTCCGTCGTGGTCCCGCGCGAGCAGATCACCGGCACGGCTGGCAGCACGCCCAACCCGTCGCTCAAATTTACCTACAACTGCGAATACCGCCTCTTCCAACGTCCGGACGACGCGATCATCCGCGGTTACGACCACCAGACCGAGCGCGACCTCAGCCAGAAGGGCAACTTCCTCTCCAACTACGAGCCGCTCGGTCAGGCCGAGGCGCGTGAGATTGTGGACGATGCCGTGCGCTTCGACTACTTCACCGGGCCGATGAAGGCCATGCTGCAGGACTTCGTCGAAAATCCCGAGGAGAACCCGAACTACATCAGCACTTCGGCCATCCCCCGCATCATCGACGGCAAGTTCTCCAAGAACCCGCGCTACCTGCAGACCCGCCCCGGCCTCGAGGCTCCGGAAGACATCTACCTCGCCCAGATGGGCCTGCGCTTCTTCCGTCGCCTGCGTGAGGAAGAGCCGGTGCACACCCCGGTGGACATCGTCTGCCCGGGCCACCGCAACAATCCGCCGGAAGGTTCGATCCGCTCCCTCGCGGTGCTCAACCCCATCCACTACATGCCGCTGCCGGAAGCGTTCATGGAGTTCATCTCCAGCATGACCGGCAAGAGCCCGTCCACCACCGGTGCGGGTAGTGAAGGGGCGCTGACCAAGGGGCCGTTCAACGCGATCCTCCCGATCCACGACATCAACGCGGCCTTCGTTTCCTACGCCGTCACCGGCTACCAGCCCTTTGTGACGTCCGCCGCCTACGTGGGTCCGAAGTTCCGCGTCGACCACGACATCAGCCTGCTGGTGCCCGAGATCTGGAGCCGGATGAAGCGCATCGAGCGCGATCCGAACTACCTGATCGAAAACGGCTTGCTCGACAAGGTGGAAGACATGGAGGTCAACGGCAAGAAGGTGCCCGCCAGCATCCTCGGCTACCGGATCAACCAGAACTTCGTCAACCTGTTCATGGGCCGCGTCTTCGGCAGCCCGGGCGTGCTCTTCACCGAGGAGATGCTCAAGCCGGAGCTGCAGGACCTCGAGACCTTCGCGGACGGCATCGCCAACATGATGGGCACGCACCAGCGTGTGGCGGCCAACTACTTCGCGGACGGCTCCTACGAGCGGGCGGTGCCGCCGATCAAGGCCCTGCTGCACATCATGCGCGACGGCGAATACGAGGGCAAGACGCTCGCCTCGCCGGAGCTGCGCGCGATGTTCACCCGCGAGGCCGTGCTCGAGAGCGACTGGTACAAGGCCCGCCTCGATACCCAACAGGCTTCCGATGTCGCCCTGATGGAGAGCCACCTGCAATACCTCACCTCCTTCCCCCACGACTTCGCTGGCCTCGCCGAGCGTCGCGCCGAGGTGGAGGAGAAGCTGGCCTACTACAAGTCCGAGGCCTACCGCGCGTCCATCGTTGGCACCATCGGCCGCGACCCTTCCATCGGCATCGTTTAAGGTAGATCACAGCGATCGCCCCGATTTCCGCCGCCCATCTCCCCTGAGGATGGGCGGCTTTTTTTGAGCCCGCCGAGGACCAGCCCGGCAAAAAACGGACTTTCGCGGGGGCAGCGTCCGTGACATCGTGCGAGTATGCGCTACTATGACGCCCACCTGCACCTGCAAGACACCCGGCTCGCGCCGCATCGGTCGCGTTTGTTGGAGGGGTTGCGGGCGAGCGGCGTCGAGCGGCTGGTGACCAATGGCACGCATCCAGACGATTGGGATGCCGTGGCCGAGCTGGCGGCGGCGCATCCGGGCTGGATCTGGCCGGCCTACGGCGTGCATCCGTGGCGGGTGGGGCAGGAGCCGGCGGGCTGGGAGGCACCATTGCGGGCACGACTGGAAGCCGATCCGCGGGCATCGGTCGGAGAGATCGGCTTGGACAAATGGATCGAGGGGCACGATCTCGAGCGGCAGCAGCAAGTCTTCCGGCGTCAACTGGAGATCGCATGCGAATTTGCCCGGCCCGTCACCATCCATTGTCTGCACGCGTGGGGGCCGCTGCTTGAGACGCTGCAGGCGTTCGGTGAGCTGCCGCCCGGTGTGTTGTTGCATTCGCCGGGCGCGAGCGCCGAGGTGGTGCGTCAGCTGGCCGAGATGGGCTGCTATTTCAGCGTTAGCGGCTACTTCGGGGATATGCGGAAGAAGAAGTATCGCGAGGCGCTGGCGGCCTTCCCGCTCGACCGTCTGTTGATCGAGACCGACGCACCCGACATGCTGGGGCCGGACGCTTGCTGTGCGGAGCAAATCTCCGACGAAGCCGGTCAGCCCCTCAACAGTCCGCTGAACTTGCCGCAGATCTACGCGATGGTGGCGGAAGCGCGAGGCTTACGGCTGAAAGCGCTGGCCTTGCAGGTAGAAGAGAATTTCTCTCGCTGGATAGGGATGTACTGAAGCTTTATACCGTTGTTTTTACAATATGTGTAAAGGAACTTAATCTTGCAGGCTAAGGTGAACTACCGTAGTTTTTGGGCTGTTTATCCGGAGCATTGTGCCTGCACGCCTTTTTCAACCCAGCCTGAATCGCCTTCTACGCCGCCGTCGCTTGCCGACGACGTTGTTGCTCGCGGTGTGTGGCGGCTTGGTCTCACGGGCTGAAGCACAGTTCTCTTTCTACGAGAGTTTCCAGTACTCGACCGCACCGGGTTGGGCGTTTACGAGCGCAAACGGCACCGGCCCTTACCTGACCGCCGGTTCTGCGCTGGGAGACGCCGAGGGCGAGGGATGGTTGCGCCTGACTTCGCTGGAAAACAACCAGGCCAACGCGGTCTTTCTCAACACCAAGATCCCGTCGTCCAACAACCGGATCGAGGTCACCTTCGACCTCGCGATGTATGACGGCTCGGGAGCGGACGGTTTCACGTTTTTCCTCTACGACGCGGCGGTGGAAGATTTTTCGCCGGGCGCCTATGGCGGCTCGCTCGGTTACGCCAACCGCTCCGGTGTCGGGGGCATGCCCGGCGGCTATGTCGGCATCAGCTTCGACAATTACGGCAATGTGGCCAACAATGGTGAGGGCCGCAATGGGGGCCTGAACGAGGAATATGGCCAGGGCAGCGGTACGCTCTATCCCAACACCATCACGGTGCGCGGCCCGGATACCGGCGCGTTGGGCGGGCAGGACGGCTACGAATTTCTCGCGTCGACCGGCTCGGATTCGGCGCCGGGGGTCAATTACACGATCCTGGATGAGAACGGCAATCCGACCTCGGTCGATCCGTTGACGCAGCAGCTCGATTTTCCGACCTACCAGCTCGACGAGGAGGGGCGCCCGCTGGGGGCCGACCTGCGCAGCGCGCGCATGGTGATCGACGAAAACGACATCCTCACCGTTTATCTGCGCTACGGCGAAGACGGCGACTTCGTCGAAGTGATGAAGGTGGGGTTGGCCGATCTGGGAGTGGAGCGCCCGGAGGAGTTGCGCCTCGGTTTTGCAGGCTCCACCGGCGGCAGCATCCAGGTGATCGAGATGCGCCGCATTGATGTCGAGACGACGGCGGCAGTGGGCACATGGTTTTGGGACAACGGGCAGGGCCGTGACCAGAAATATTGGGGCGAAACGGATGGTGCACCGGCGCCCGGCCACCAGGAAAACTGGAAGCCCAATTCCAACCCGGGCACGGGGCTCGCCGAGGGGCAGACCGCCAACGTGGTCTTCAACAACCAGTACGTAAACGAAGACCAGCACATTACCGTTCAGGACGGAGACAAGACGGTCAACTCCATGACCTTCGGCGGTCAGTATCAATACGTGCTGGATCCGGATACGGGCGAGAACAGCCTCACCATCATTTTCGACCAGGGCGACAGCGACCAGAGCGCGAGCTACATCAACGTGCTCAACAACGCCCAGGGCAACGCCGATCACGAGATCAACGTCAACCTCAAGCTCGCCAATGAGTTGCAGGTCGACCACTACGTGGACCAGACGCTGACCTTCGGGGGCGACATCGACACCCAGGGCAACGTGATGGATGTCGAGACATCCGGACGCGTCGTCATCTCGGGTCGCTTCAAGAGCAACGACGAGCTGCGTAAAAACGGCACCGGCACCCTCGTCTTGCAGGGAGACAACCGCGACTTCACCGGCGACCTGATCGTGAATCGCGGCACGGCGGTGGCCCGCACGGAAACGGCGCTGGGCGTCAACGGCTCCGGCAACACCGTCGACGTGCAGGTGGCGGACGGCGCGACGCTGGCCTTCGACGCGCTTAACGGCACGGAGGTCTACCGCCCCCAATCCATCACGGTCGAAGGCACCGGGGTGGGGGATGCCGGGGCGCTGCAGGCCTTGGCGGGACGCAATACCGTGAGCAGCGCGACCCAAATCACCGTGCGCGACGATTTGACCGTGGGCGCGAGCGAAGGGGCGACGCTGGCCCTCGACGCCGGGCTGCAAGGGGTCAACAACGGCAACAACATCGACCTGGTGAAGGTCGGCGCGGGCACGGTCGAACTCAACGGCTCCAGCAACTATCGCGGCACCACCACCCTGCGCGACGGCACGCTTTCCATCGGCACCAACGCGATGCGCGATCAGGACGGGGCGATGGGCCACAGCGGCAGCGAAGTCCAGATCGGCGATTCGGGCACGGATGCGGACGGCAATCTGGCGCTGCTGACCAACCGCTCCGGCGTCAACATCGGCCGCAACCTATCGGTCAACGACTACGGCGACACCACCACGCTCGGCGGCACTCACACCAGCGGTACGTCCTACTTCAGTGGCAACATCAACCTGGACAAGGACGTCATCCTGACGGCTGCCGACGGAGGCACGGTCAGCTTTACCGGCAGCGTCAACGGCAACCGCACAGCCACCAAGGTCGGCGCGGGCACGGTGTCGATGGACGGCAACGCATCGATCTCGGTCTACGACATTCAGGAGGGGCGCCTGAACATTGGCCGGACCAACGCGCTCGACGGCAATCCCGACGTGATCCTGGCCGACCGGGAGGGTGCCATCTTCAGCCTCGGCACGAGCAACGCCAATGCCATGATCCGCTCCCTGCAGGGCGGCGGCACCCAGGGGGGTGACGTCTATCTGGGCAATAACACGCTGCAGCTCTACAACGGGGCGGTCTCCAACTATGCGGGTACCATCAGCGGCACGGGCAACATCCGCACCGGTGACAGCCACAGCCTGACGTTGACGGGCACCAATACCTACACTGGCGCGACCTACCTCGGCGATAACAGCTACCTTTACCTCGCGAACCAGAACGGCCCTTCCATCGCCCATTCGAGCCAGATCGTAACGGCCAACCACACGCTGGTGGAGCTGGGCGCAAGCGATCAGATCGGCGAGTCGACCGACTTTATCTTCAACGGCGGCACTTTTGCAACCGGCGGCTACAGCGATGCGCTGGGCGATTTCGGCGTCACCCGCAGCTCGACGTTCCTCTTCAACGGCGACAGCAGCTTGATGGAGTTCGACGGCTACAACGGCTCCAGCAATGGCACGCTTTCGGTGCTGGACTGGGATGGCGATGCCTTCGAGGGCGGCGGGGCCGACCAGTTTCTCGTCACCCAGGACCTCCGCAACCAGTCGAACCTGCTCAACCGGATTTCGTTCAGTGACTGGGGCGATGCCACGGCTGGTGTGATCGATCGCGGCAACGGCCTGTTCGAGATCGTGCCGACCTTCAGCGAGTCCTACACGTGGGATGGCGGCTCCAGCGCCACCGGCGTCACTGCCAACGATTGGCTGCAGAAGACCACGGAAGCGTATTCGGTTTACTTTCCGTGGTGGGACTATACCTACCACTACACCGTTTCAACCTACGAAAACTGGGTCGACGATCCTACTTACGCGCCGCAAGGCGTCGGCAGTGCGATCTACATGCCGGACGAGGACGGCTCGTTCGACAACTGGACGGTCGACCCGCACGGCAGCGTGACGCTCGGCTACTGGTTCTTTGCCGGGCAGGATGACTACACGCTGTTGCAGAGCACCGACAACGGCGACGGTGCCTCCAACCTCATCGTCCTGGATACCAGTTCCGGCCCGGCCCGCATCTCGATGAACGGCACGGGCGACCGCACGCTGGCGACGCGCCTGCGCCTCAACGACGACCTCATCTGGTCCAACAACGGCACTGGAGCCGTGCTGAAGAACGGCGGCGATCTGGAGCTCAACGGCCAGGACGCGACGTTCCGCGGCTCGGGCGACATCACGATTAGCGCGCAGATCACCGGCAGCAACAGCTCCGATCTGACCAAGGAGGGCTCCAGCACGCTCGTGCTGTCTGGCAGCAACAGCTATGGCGGCACCACGACGGTCACTGACGGCACGCTCGAAGCTCGCGACGCCAACGCGCTCGGCAATACCGACAGCACGACCACCACGGTGGTGCTGGATGGCGGCACGCTCGGCCTGCGCGATACCGGCACGATCTCCAACGAGTCGCTGACGCTGGCTGGTGGCGGCTTCGACGGGCAGGGGGCGCTGCGCAACGTCGCCGGCAACAATCGCTGGAATCAGGATATTTCCCTTTCCGCCGACGCGACCGTGACCACTGCGGGCGGCACACTGACCCTCGGCGATACCGGCACCCGCCGCAGCCTTGCGCTCGGCGGTCACACCCTGACGCTCGACGGTGCGGGCACGACCGACATTTACGCCCAGACGTCCGGCTCGGGCAACCTGGTGAAAAACGGCACCGGCACCGCTCGCCTGCTTAACGGCCGGGGCACAGATACCGTCTACACCGGCACCACCACGGTCAACGCGGGCACGCTGGAGCTGAGCCTCAGCACGAGCAACAACGTTGACCTCGAGGGCGACGTGACGGTCGGTGATGGCGTGGGCACGGACACGCTACGTACGCTGGCCCAAAACCAGATCGACAACGATGCGCAGGTGCGGGTCAATACCTCCGGCGTGCTGGAGTTGGGCGGTAACGGCAGCTACACCGAGGAGATTGGCGACCTGATCCTCGAAGGCGGGGCCTACATCCATCCGGGCTCGGGCAGCGGCACGCGTACGTTGCGCACCGGCGGTGACGTCACCCGGGTCGAGACCGGCGACGATCAGGCCACGATTGCCACCAACGTCGACCTCGACGGCCGCACGGTCGACTTCGACGTGGCGGACAATCCCAATGCGTTGATCGAACTGGAGGTCTCGGGCGTCCTGTCCAACGGTGGTATTCACAAGACCGGCGGCGGTGTGCTGCACCTCAGCAACGCGAACACCTACGCCGGCACGACCACGATCTCCGAGGGCGCTATCCTGGCCAGTAACAACCGCTCGCTCGGCAGCTCCTCCCGTGGCACGGTGGTGGAGAGCGGCGCGAGCCTCGCGCTGGCCGGCCTCAACGGCAATCTCAACATCTCCGACGAAGCCCTTACGCTCAATGGCACGGGCGTGAACGGCATCGGCGCGCTCTATAACGACGATGGCAGCAATACCTGGGGCGGCAGTGTCACGCTGGCCAGCGACGCGGGCATTGGCGCCGAAGCAGGCAGCAAGCTCTCCATTACGCACGGCATCGATGGCGATGGGGGGCTGATCAAGCTCGGCGCGGGCGAGGTGGATCTGCGGGCCGACAATACGTTCGCCGGCGATGTGAGCGTGCAGGCGGGCCGTTTGACCCTCTCCGCGAGCGATGCCATCGGGGACAAGGCGAACGTCGATTTTGCCGACCGCGCGGGGGCCGAACTGGTGCTCGATGGCCGAGACGAGACCCTTGGCAGCATCAGCGGCGGCGGTCGCACGGGTGGCAACATCCTGCTGGGCGACCACACGTTGAGCGTGGGCGAGAACAACGCCGACACGACCTACAATGGCTCGATTTCCGGCAACGGGGATCTGGTCAAGACCGGCAGCGGCCGCCTGACTCTGACCGGCCAGAATACCCTGAGCGGCGAAGTCGACGTCAACGAGGGCACGCTGCGGCTCAGCTCCGGCGTCGGCAACGCGATCGACGGTGCAAGCCAGATCAACATCGATGGCGGCACGCTGCTCCTGTATGACCACAATCAGGTTTCGGACCAGACGGCGGTGGCCATCACCAGCGGCGGCAGTCTCAAGACCGATGGTCACAGCGACGCCATGGGCACGCTGGAACTCGCGGGAGCGGGTACGCTCGACCTGGGCGAGGGCTCCAGCATTCTCAGCTTTACCGACAGCTCTTCGCTCAGCTGGACGACCGATGGCGTGCTGGTGGTCGAAAACTGGTCCGGCGAGCGTTCTGGCGGCGGCATAGACCAGATTTACTTCGGCGACAACGCCGACGGTCTGACCTCGGACCAGGTCACGCGCATCATTTTCAAGAACCCGAACGGCTTCAAGGAGGGGTATTACGGTGCGCTGTTGCTCGAAAACGGCGAGCTGGTGCCGGTCCCCGAGCCGGCCACCATTATCGGCGCGAGCGCCCTGTTGGCCCTGATCGGCGGCCACAGCTACCGCCGCCGCAAAAAGAAGGCGCAAGCGGAAGCGTGATCGCGGTAAGGCATGGCGTTCACGCAAGCCCTCGATCGCCCAATGCATTTTTGAGTGCGGAGCTCAGCCCCGCTTTGAGCGCAAGGAAGGGCAGTCCCTCCGCCATGCGATTCTCTCGCAGCGCGTGGTTGCGCTGACGGCGAGGATGTCCTTGGATCGGCAATCATGCAGACCGAAGCCGAAGTGCGCGACCTGGCCTGGGTGGGCGACGCCGTCCTGGGACTCTACGCCCGCGAATACATCCTTACCCATCCGCTGCCGGGCCAGTTCAGCCGCCACGAGCTCTATGAGCAGATGACGTCCAACCAGTTCCTCTCCGGGCTGGGCGAGCCGACGCGCATGGAGGCGCAGATCGGGCAGGTCTACCGGGCGGAGGGCCTGCAGGCCGCTTTCGCGCACATCGAGCAGCAGATCCTGCCGCTCTTCCAGAAACAGGTGCAAAAAGGCATGCGGGCCAACCGGGGCAAGAAGTAGCCTGTGCCCGAGCCCGCCGCCTACTACTGGTTCGACCTGAACGAACGCCGCGCCCGCGGTCCGTTTGCGCGGGAGCAGCTGGAGGCGTTGCGCGAACAGGGACTCGTCACGCCGGAGAGCCATCTGGCGCGGGTGGGGGAGGCCTCATGGCAGCGCGCCCGGGAATTTCCGGAGCTGGCGGACATGTGGGTGCCGGGCCGTGCGTTGCAAATGCGGACCGAACGCCAGGCACCGCGTGAAGACGCGGCCCCGCCGATGGATGTGCACGCCATCTTGCGGGACAACCAGTCGCGCCTGCCGGAAGAAGACCTGGGCGATCTGCCGCACCCACTCTGGAATGCGCGCAACCTCAAGCTCGCCGGCGGCTTTCTCTGCGTTAACGTGCCGGCCGGTCTCCTGTTGATGCAACTCACGCCGGGCGGTCTGGGCTTTGTCGTGACCGCCGCTCTCACGGTGTATCTCGATCTGATGCTGGTCTGGTATTTCTGGGTGCTGGGGCGGCATTAGCGTCCTGGAGATGAAGCGACGCAAGCGTCCCGCATTTCGCGCTGGTCTCCGGGCGCGTCACCGCATCTAATACGGTGTATGCGCGCCCAACTGGAAGCTGTCATTGATGAGCTGAGGCAAATGCGTCGCGAGGGAGTCGATTCGCTTTACCTGACGCCCGAGACGCTGGAGCAGTTGCGCGCGCAGGTTTCGAAGGCGGCGGCGGCGCATCCGCAGAGCCCGACCGAAATCAAGCTGCCGCCGCTGCGTACCGCCAGCGCCCAGACTTCGGCCGCCGACCTGAAGCTGGAGTTGCCCAGCACCGCGGAGGCGGTCAAGGAGTCCAGGCCCAAGCCGGCGGCCCAGAGCGGGCGCAAGCTGCCGGAGCCGCCCACGGTGAAGCTGCCGCGTGGCTCCAAACAAAAGCGTTGGGACGTATTGCGCGAGAAGGTTTACGAGGATCCGGTCTGCCAGGAGCAGGCGGGCAATCCTGAACGCGTGGTCTTCGGGGTCGGCAGCCTCGATGCGGAGATCTTTTTTTGCGGCGAAGCCCCGGGCGCGGATGAAGAAGTCCAGCGCGAACCTTTCGTCGGCGCTGCCGGTCAGTTGCTGACCAAGATCATCGGCGCGATGGGCCTCTCGCGGGAGCAGGTCTACATCGGCAACATCATGAACTGGCGGCCTGATCCTGGGAACCCGATGCGCAAGGGCAATCGGCCGCCTACGCCGGAGGAGATGGGCTACTGCCTGCCATATTTGCGCGCCCAGCTCGACATCGTGCAGCCCAAGGTGATCGTCGCCCTGGGCGGGACCGCGATCAACGGCCTGATCGGCGGGGAAAAGAAGATCAGCGTCATGCGGGTTCGCGGCCACTGGCACGACTTCGACGGCGTGCCGCTGATGCCGACCTTCCACCCCAGCTATTTGCTGCGCAACAGCACCAAGGAATCCAAGCGCCAGCTGTGGGAAGACATGCTGCAGGTGATGGAGCGTGTCGAGTTGCCCATCTCCGAGAAGCAGCGCGGCTACTTCCAGAAGTAGGCCGGTTCAGTCTTCTTCCGGCTGATAGAGGAAAACCGCTTCGACCGGCTGGTATTGGAAGACTTCCTCCAGCGGCTTACGGAAGACGCGCGCGATCTTGAAGGCGACTTCGAGGGAGGGGGAGTATTTGCCCTTTTCGATTGCGACCACGGTTTGGCGAGTGACGCCGATCTGTTCGGCCAAGGCCTGCTGCGTCATTTCGCCCGCCATGAAGCGGAGGGTGCGGATGTGGTTGCGGATGTGCGTCCTGGCCATGGTCTAGATGCCGCGACGGTAGTAGTAGAGCTGGACGACGCATTCCACGATTTGCGCGCCGACCAGGGAGAGCAGGATGGCGTTGGCCATCTGGAGCGGGTGGGCACCGAAGAATGCCGTGCTCGCTGAGAAAAGGGCACCGATGGCCAGCACGACGCCGAAGACCTCCCCGGCCTTCGCTTTGATCAAGCGCTCGCGCTCGTCCCACGGTTGGGCTGCATCCTTGGGGTTCACCAGCGAAACCGCCACCTGCAACGCGATTTGCAGCACGACAAGCACCACCACCGATCCGGCAAACAGTGTCAGGATCTCTGCCTTCTCGAGCGGTATCGACCGAACACGGTTAAAGTAATAGGCGAAGAACACCAGCAACGCGACCAGGGACGCCCACACACTCTTCTCCCGAAATGAAGTGTTCATGAGCTATTTTGTCTGTAAAAATCTACAATATGTAAAGTATTTTATACGTAAAGTATACTTTTGTTGTCGTTTTGTCAGGTTTTGATGGATAGGCGACCCGCTTAGGCTCAGAGCTTTAGCCTACCTCTCAATTCGCGCTTTTATCGCGCGTCAACACGCCGCTACCGCGGATTACAAGGGGGGATGGCTACACGCGCATCCAGCCGAAGCCGCGCCGTAGTTGGTCTTTGACTTCGCCGATTGGTAGCAGCTTGGTCTGGCCTTGCAGCTGCGCCCGATACTTCAACCCGAGAACGATCGGCTCTTCAGAGAAGATGGGTTCATAAAGGTCGCCTGCGGTGAGTGGCTTTGCCTTTACAAATGCAGTCGTCTTCCCGGATTGATGTTGTAGCGCCGCTGCCCCGGTGAGAATTGGAGACAATGGCATGTAGTTAAGTTAGCCCTTGGGGGGAATAGATCAAATGTAACGAACCTTTTCTAGGGGACTCTAGAGGGCAGTGGGGAGGTCTGCGCCTGAACTTTCGGCCAGGTCGAGTTCCATCCGGGTGTCTGCCCGAGTGTAGGGGCTGGGGCGCATCGGTGCCTCCTGAAAGCCGTAAGCGCGGTAGAGATACAGCGCGGGCCCCAGCCGGCTGTTCGTTTCGAGGAAGATGCGGCGGGCGTTCATTTCGCGAGCACGATCGAGGCAGGCTTCCATCAGGATCCGCCCCACGCCCTTACCGCGACAGTTTTCGTCGACGCCCATCTTGCTCAGTTCCAGGACTTGCGGGTCCTCATATTCCGGGATGAGGGCGGCGCAGCCCACGATTTCGCCGTCCAGGCGCGCCAGCAGGATGCAGCCCCCGCGGTCGATGATGTAGGCCTGGGGATGGTTGAGGATCTCCAGGTCATGGCGCTCCACCTTGAAGTAGGCGTTGATCCACTGGAAGCTGATCCGCGCGAAGTCGACCGCATATTCCGGCCGATAGTCGATGATCTCGACCCCGTGATTCTGAGCATCTTTCAACATGGCGGTGTGTTGGGTAGAGGCAGATTTAGCGTGCAAATTTCCGGCCAAGGCCTCATGTTGGGCGACTTATGGTCAAAAAAATACTGCAGTTATTGGTGAACGGTGAAGCCGTAAACACTGCCCAGATCAGTGCCATTCTGGGCGCTCCTGAAGCAGATGTCGAGGCAGCACTCGCCGAGCTGCAGGCCGATAAGGTGTTGCTGGGCTGGCGCCCGATCCTGCACCCCAAGGTCAACGGCGGCGACCGCGTGCAGGCGCTGATCGAAGTCAAGATCATGCCCGAACGCGAGGGCGGCTTCAACAAGATCGCCGAACGCATCGCCCGTTTCGACCAGGTGGTGACCTGCTACCTCATGAGCGGCGGCTACGACCTGATGGTGGTGGTGACCGGCCGCAACCTGCTGGAGATCGCGACCTTTGTGTCCGAAAAGCTCTCCACGATCGACCGCGTCCAGTCCACGGCCACGCGCTTCATGCTGCGTTGCTACAAGGAAAGTGGCTTCCTGATCGAAACGCAGCCGGACGAAATGGAACGCCCGGCCGTCAGTCCGTAAGCCGACCCCGCACGTCAACCAAGTAACATCTTATCAGGCAATGAGTGGAATCAAGAACCGCTTTGTAGCGGAGCACGTGCGTGGTTTGCCGCGTTCGGGCATTCGTGACTTTTTTGCGTTGGTGCAGCAGATGCCGCAGGCCATCTCCCTCGGTATCGGTGAGCCCGACTTCGTGACCCCGTGGAACATCCGCGAGGCCGCCATTTATTCGCTGGAGCGGGGCCGCACCAGCTATACCGACAATCTGGGCCTGCTCGCCTTGCGCCGCACCGTGGCCGAATACGTCGAAAAGACCTTCGGCATGAGCTACCATGGCGACAAGGAGGTGCTGATCGGCATCGGGGTGAGCGAGGTGCTCGATACCGCCATGCGGGCCACGCTCAACCCCGGCGACAAGGTGCTGTATCACCAGCCCTGTTACGTCAGCTATTCGCCCAGCATCCAGCTGGCCGGGGCCAAGCCGCTGCCCGTCAAGGTGCACGAGGAGCACAACTTCGCCCTGCAGGTGGAGGACCTCGAGGCGGCCTGGGAGCCGGGCACCAAAGCCCTCGTGCTCAACTTCCCCACCAACCCGACCGGCGGCGTGATGTCGCGCGAAGAGACCGAGAAGGTGGCGAAGTTCTGTATCGAGAAAGACCTGCTCGTCTACAGCGACGACATCTACGCCGAGCTGACCTACGAGGGCAGACACGTGAGCATCGCCTCGCTGCCGGGGATGCAGGAACGCACCATCTTTCTGCACGGCCTTTCCAAGGCCTGGGCCATGACAGGCTTCCGCATCGGCTATGCCTGCGCGCCCCAGCCGATCATCGAGGCGATGATGAAGGTGCACCAATACAGCATCATGTCGGTCTCGATCTTCACGCAAGAGGCTGCGGTGGAGGCGCTCAAGCGCAGTGACGACTCGGTGGCCCGTATGCGCGACAGCTACCATCGCCGCCGCGACTTCCTTGTGCGCCGCTTCAACGAGATGGGGCTGACCTGCCACCTGCCGCGGGCCACGTTCTACACCTTCCCTTCGATCGCCTGCACCGGCATGGACGAGACGTCGTTTTGCCAACAGCTGCTGAAGGAGGAAGAGGTGGCGGTGGTGCCGGGCACGGCCTTTGGCCACAGTGGCGCCGGCTTTGTGCGTGCCAGCTTCTCCACCAGCTTTGACAAGCTCCAGATCGCGGCCGACCGCATGGAGCGCTTTGTCGACCGCTACCGCAAATAGCGAATCGTTAGCTGGACCGCAGACGAGACCCGCGTCGGTCGAAGGCGGGGCAGGGCACACATGTTTCCTTGTTCCGGGCTTTGACGACGCGGGCGTAATGCGTTCTGCTGTCCCACCCGTCCAAAACAGATCAACGTCAGTAACCGAGTTCCTTCGATGTCCATTTCCCGTACCGTAGCCCTCGTGGGGCGGCCCAATGTCGGCAAGAGCCGCCTGTTCAACCGGCTGGCCCGCAAGCGCGTGGCCATTGTGCACGACCAGGCTGGCGTGACCCGCGACGTCAACTCCATCCGGGTGGACAAGGATTACATGCTGCTCGATACCGGCGGGATTGGCCTCGTCCCCGAGATGACGATGAAGGCCCTCGTCTCTGCCGCGGAAGAGCAGGTGTGGCTGGCGCTCGAAACGGCGGGCCTGATCTGCTTTGTGGTGGATGCGCGCGATGGTTTTACCGCGATGGACGAGGTGATCGCCGAGCGTTTGCGCCAGGCCAACAAGCCGGTGCTGCTGGTGATCAACAAGGTCGACAACGAGTCTCAGGCCGACCGGGTGGACGACTTTTCGCGCCTGGGCTTTCAACGCCAGGTGATGTGCTCCGCCGAGCATGGCTACAACGAGAGCGGTGTGCGTGAGGCGATTGCCGAAGTGCTGGGGCCGAAGCCGGAGGAAGTCATCGACCCCGAGCAGGCGGCCAAGGGCGAGCGCGTGGGCCTGGCCTTCGTGGGGCGCCCGAACGTCGGCAAGTCGTCCCTCTGCAACGCCCTGCTCGAGGCCGAGCGCATGGTGGTGAGCGAAGTCCCCGGCACGACCCGCGATTCGGTGGAGCTGGACCTCGACTACCGCACCAAGAGTGGCGGCTCCTGGCCCTTCCGCCTGATCGACACCGCGGGTTTGCGCCGCAAGGGGCGCCTCGATTCGCCGGTGGAGTATTTTTCGACGCTGCGCACGCGCGACGCCCTGGAGCGCGCCAACCTGGTCTTCCTCGTCATCGACGCCATGGAGGGGGTGAGCAAGCAGGACAAGCAGCTCGCGGGCGAGATCATGGACGCCGGCAAGTGTGTGGCCGTGATCGTGAACAAGTGGGACCTGGCAGTCGAGCGCTTCAAGCAGGCTGAAGAGGAAGAAGGCGAGGTAAAAGGCTACAAGAACGAGCGCGAGTTCCGCGAATCCTACGCCAAGGCCGCGCTGAAGGAGCTGTTCTTCCTGCCAGACAGCCCCGTGCTCTTCGTCTCGGCCAAGACCGGTTTTGCCAACGAGCGCATCCTCAGCACCGCGCGCGGTCTGTGGGAGAAGTCGGCGCGTCAGCTCCCGACCCCGAAGGTCAACCAGCTGCTGGACAAGCTGCAAAAGGCTCGCGAGCCGCGGGTGGTCGGCGGCAAGCGGTTCCGTATCTACTATGCCGTGCAGACGCGGAACCGCCCGTTTGTCTTCCGCCTCTTCTGCAATCGCGCGACGAAGCTGGAGGACGGCTACCGGCGCTACCTCGCCAACGCCATGATCCGCGAATTCGACCTCGGCGGCTGCCCGATTCGCTTTGAGCTGAAGGGCAAGGAAGTCCGCTACGCAAAGCCGTAAGGGCCGTCTATGAGCGGGTTCAGGCCGCAAATGCAAATTCTTGTTTTTGCGGGCTTGACTCATCGGCGCTGGTACGCGTTGATGCAACTTTGTTTTCGGGCTGTGGCGCAGTCTGGCTAGCGCACTTGCATGGGGTGCAAGGGGTCGCAGGTTCGAATCCTGTCAGCCCGACCAAAAACAAAATCCGCCCTTGTTGTTCAAGGGTTTCGCCTGTTCCCCGAGGCACTTCGTTTCCATCTGCCCTTCGGCATGAGGACATTTCATACCCGTTTGCCTTTACAAGGGTGAATCCGGCCGATATCCAAAAACCTGATAACAGGCTGCGGTTTCGGGGATCCTGATGGTGGATGAAGTGTGTGCACATTCCCGAGGCGCGGTTTATCGACGCGTTTACCTACCTCTGCACCACGCCACATGGAGAATTCGGATTCCGCCGCATCGCTCGGGCTTCCACCGCTACCGATTGCGCTCATCCCCGTCGTCGCCCTGATCGCTCTGCTGAGCGTGAACGTCATTGTCTTTGGCGGCGACCCGCACATCCCGCTCTTGCTGGCCTCCGTCGTGGCGGCGAGCACCGCCCTGTTGCTGGGGTACAAATGGACCACGCTGGAGGAGCGCTTGGTGGAGAGCGTGATGGTGGCGATCAAGCCCATCCTCATCCTTTTGACGGTCGGGGTGCTCATCGGGCTCTGGATCCAGGCGGGCATCGTGCCGCTGCTGATTTACTACGGGCTGCTCTTTATCTCGCCCAGCGTGTTCCTGCCCACCGCGTGCCTGCTGTGCGCGATCGTCTCCCTTTCCATCGGCAGCAGTTGGTCCACGGCCGGCACGGTGGGTGTAGCGTTGATGGCGATCGGCGGCGGCATGGGCATCCCGTTGCCGCTGGTGGCCGGGGCGGTGGTTTCGGGCGCGTATTTTGGCGACAAGATGTCCCCGCTCTCGGAGACGACCAATCTGAGCCCGGCGGTGGCCGGCACGGAGCTGTTTACGCACATCCGCCACATGGTCTACTCCACGCTGCCGCCCTTTGTGCTGGCGCTGACGATTTATGCGGTGATCGGCTTCGGCCTGCATGCCGATGGGGCCGCGTTGGCCGATATCGACGCGCTGATCGCGCTGCTGCAGGACCACTTCAATCTCACGCCGCTGCTCTTGATCGTGCCGACGGTGGTGTTCGGCATGGTGATGATGAAGGTCGATGCGTTGCCCAGCCTGATGGTCGGCTGCATTGCCGGTGGGCTGTGCGCGTGGATCTTCCAGGGCGCGAGCTTTCAGGAGCTGCTCGTGACGGCTCAGGTCGGGCTTTCGTTGGAGACGCCTTCGCCGGAACTGAACGAACTGCTCAGCCGCAGCGGTCTCGAGAGCATGTATTGGACGGTCGGCCTGATCATCCTCGCGATGGTGTTTGGCGGTATCATGGAGGCGGGGCGCATGCTGGAGAGCATGAGCGCGGCCGTACTCAAGGTGGCGCGCGGGCAGAAGGGGCTGCTCTTTTCGGTCCTGTGCTCCTGCATCGGCATCAACCTGCTGGCGTCCGACCAATACCTCTCCATCGTGATCCCCGGCCGCATGTATCGTCCCATGGTGGACGAGATGGGGCTGGAGCGAAAGAACCTCTCGCGCGTGCTGGAAGACGGCGGCACCGTCTCGTCGCCCCTCATCTTCTGGAATACCTGTGGCGCCTACATGGCCTCGGTGCTCGGCGTTTCGGCCATGGCCTACGCGCCCTACGCATTCTTCAACCTCGCGGTGCCCGTCATGTCGTCGATCCTGATCTTCACCGGCTGGACGATCCACAAGACCCCTGCCGCCATCGCGCTGGAAGAAGAGGAAGAGGCCGCCTAGACGGCGCAACGGGCCTATGGGCGCGGCTCTACACGCTGGAGTCGCAAGGCCTGCCCGTTGAGCAGCGCACCCGCCACCTTGGCACGGGCCTTGCGCACGATGCGGTCGAAGGTCTGCCGCGAAACGTCCATGCGTTCGGCGGCTTCGGCGCGGTAGAGCTGCTCCACGTCGGCCAGGCGCAGGGCCTCCCATTCCTCCGGTGCCAGCTCCACCTCCTCGAGCTGCCGCAACGGGATGCCGGCCGGCTTGAAGTAGTCCGCCGGCGGACGACCGTCGATGCGGCGAGGGCAAGGTGGGCGTGGCATGAGCTTACTGCCGGAAATTCGACGAAACAGGTCAAGTCAATCTGCTTGAGTTTTTAGCATATGCTCATTATTCAAGGGGTCGACATGATCGTTTATCCCGTAAATGAAGACGCCGGTCTCGGTTCTCAGATCAGTGACCACTTTGGCCGTTCCTTTGGCTTTATGCTGGTCGAGCCCGCGAGCGGCACGTGCCGTTTCATCGCGCCGGGCACGTCTGACGGCTCGCATCATTGCGCTCCGCTGGCGACCCTGAAGACGGCCGGTGCCACCGAAGTCTACTGCAAGCACATGAGCCCATTTGCCCTGCGGCGCTGTTTCGAGCTGGGCCTGCTGGTCTACGAAACCACTGCGGATCGGGTCGACGAGGCCCTGCAGGAACACCGGGCCGGCCTGAGGGTCGATCTGCCCGACGAAGCCCTTTGTGCCGGCCATGAGCACCACGACTGCTGAGCCCGGCACGCTGCCGACACCGGATCTGGCTGAGATGGAGCGGCTGCGCACCCAGGCGCATGAATGGTGCTTTGCCTGTGGGCAGGGGCTCTTCCGGCTCGAGTTCGAGTTGAGCGAAGCGGGCGCGTTTCGCAGCCAATCCTTTAGCTGGAGCCCCTTTTTCTGCGGTTACGAAGGGGTAGTGCACGGTGGGGCGCTGGCGCTTTACTTCGACCAGTTGATGACCTGCTGCCTCTTCGCCCACGGCGTGGAGGCGGTCACGGCCCGGCTGAGCCTGCGCTACCTGCGCCCGGTTTCGCCGGAGGTGCCCAACTACCTGGAGGCGACGGTGCAGGAGGTCGTGGGGCCGCGCTTCGCGCTTACGGGCCGCCTCGTCCAGCGGGGGCAGGTCAAGGTGCGGGCCGAGGCGCAGTTCTGGAAGCGCTCCGGGGTGAATGGCGTGAGGAAGGCGCCGGGTAATCTTTCCCGGTCGGCCGTTGGGGCGAGTGGCGAGAGTGGGAGATATCTCCCGGAAGAGCCGCTGCCAGTGAGAACGTAAAACGTACGTTTTGAATGAAGTTGATTGATAATAAGCAAGTTACAACTTTTCTGTCCTCGCTGGCACTAACGCTGCACTAAGGTGGATATCTTCAAACCTGCTTACGGATGAAAATACGCCTCTATCTGCTCTCCCTGCTCGCCTTGTGCGGCAGCACGGTTGTTTCCGCCGACGTGTTGGACGATGCGACCACTCCGGAAGACAACGGATGGCGTCGGAGCGAGCGCTTCGGCTGGTATTACGACTTTGGCAATGACTGGATTTCCCATCAGCAATTCGGGCTGGTGCTCAACCGTGACGCGGGCGACCAGGCCAGCTACCTCTGGAAGCCCGGGCAGGGTTGGTGGTATGCCGCCAAGTGGTCCTATCCCTTCGCCTACTCCTTCCGCTACGACCAGTGGTTCAGCGTCTCGAGCGGCAACACGCTCAAAACCTGGTATTGGATGAACGGCTGGGAGCGCTGGCTGAACGAGACGCAGCTCGAAAACCTGGCGTATCTGCAGGACTTGCTGGAAGACTTCCGCGACGCCAGCGAGGTGACCTGGGAGATGCGCCTCGAATTGCGGCGGGCGCTGCGGGCCTTTGCGGGGTCGATCGACCTCAGTGACGAAGCCCTTGACGCCTATGCCGCGACCCTGGCTGAAGTCTGGAGCGACCAGAGCCTGTCGGACGCCGAGCGCGAGCAGTTGCTGCTGGCCACGAACGACCTGATCGGCACGGCCACCTACGATGCGGATGCGCTCGAGGACCTGCAGGAAGCGGCGCTGGCGATCATCGATGCCTCCAACCTCGATGTGACGAATCTCCAGGCCGCCAAAGACGCGATCCAGGCGATCATCGACGCATTTAAAACCTATTGGGCATCTTCAGATAGGGATAATAATGGGGAAACTGCAAACGTAGCATAATAGAGATCGCTCTGCTCACATCTGCCCTGATCCAGAAAGACCGAAAGACAGCCAGCGGGACCGCTCCGATGGAGGGCGGTCCCGCGTGGTCGCTTTACAATCTCTCAAGAAGATGATATTTCACCATTATGGCTAAATCATTCCGTGCATGGCATTTCGGAGTCGGTGTTCTGGTGATCCTTGTGGGGATTCAGTTCGTACCGGTCGCTCACACCAATCCGCCCGTCGAGGCGCAACCGCAGTGGGACAGCCCGGAGACCGAGGGCCTGGCCCGCGCCGCCTGCTTCGATTGCCACAGTAACGAGACGGAGTGGCCGTGGTACAGCTACGTCGCACCGGTCAGCTGGTGGACGGTCCACCACGTGGAGGAAGGCCGCTCCATGTTCAACATGTCGGAAGAGGGCTTCGGGCGCCATGCTGACGATGCGGCGGAAGAAGTCGAAGAAGGCGAGATGCCGATCTGGCCCTACGACTGGGCCCACGCGGGAGCCCGCCTGAGCGAAGAGGAACGTGCCCAGCTCGTGCAAGGCTTGCGGGCGACTTTCGGCGGCGAAGGCCACGAGGGCGGCGAACACGAACACGCGAGCGAAGAAGAGGCACACGAGCACTAGCCGTTGACGCTCAACACCGGCAACGCCCGCACGGTTAGACGCGCTCGGGCGGCCTCGTAATTTCCAGTTGCGCTCGGCGCGGGAGAAGAGGACTTTCAGTTGCCAGTATGGCAATGTCATCACGGAAATGGCTCCTCTGGAGTGGGGGGCTGCTCTTCTTTTTGGCCCTGCAACTGATCCCCGTGGATCGCTCCAACCCGCCCGTCGAGGCGGAGCCGAATTGGGATAGCCCGCAGACGAAGACCCTCGCCCGGGCCGCCTGTTACGATTGCCACAGCAACGAGACGGAGTGGCCGTGGTACAGCTATGTCGCCCCCTTCAGCTGGTGGACGAGCCAGCACGTGCGGGACGGGCGCTTCGTCTTCAACATGTCGGAGGAGGGCTTTGGACGCTTTGCCGGAGACGCGGCCGAGGTGGTGGAATCGGGCACCATGCCGATCTGGCCCTACGACTGGATGCACCCGGAGGCTCGCCTGACCGACGCCCAGCGTGCCCAGTTGGTGGAAGGGTTGCGCAAGACCTTCGAGGACCACCCCGATGTGCTGAAGCATCACTGAGGTCGGAACGGGATCAGCATCCTTGCATGCCGTTATAAATAGGGGTAATATGGACTTTTTCTTCGCACATGGGTTCTCAAGTCACTCTTCAGAATCAGCGCTTCACCGCTAAAATCTCGGCGGACGGGGCGGAAATACAGTCGCTTTTTGATCGGATCACCCAGACGGAGTTCATCTGGCAGGGCGATCCGGAGTGGTGGGGCAAGCACGCCCCCATTCTGTTTCCCATCATCGGGCTGCTGAAGGACGGCAAATACCGTTACAAAGGCGTCGAGTATGCCATGCCCAAACACGGGCTGGTGCGCGGCCGCGAATGGGAGCTGATCGAGGAGCTGCCCGTGCGGGCGCGCTTTCGCATCAAGAGCGATGCGGAAACGCGGTTCAGCTACCCGTTCGAGTGGCAACTGGTGGTGACGTTTCAGCTGGAGATGGACGGCCTGCACATTCGCTACAAGGTGCGCAACCTGGGGCAGGACGAGATGTATTTCTCCCTCGGCTCCCACCCGGCGATCCGGTTGCCGTGGCTGCCCGATACTGAATTTGAGGACCACGAGCTCGTCTTTGCCGAAGAGGAAGCCTGGGCGCGCTACCCGATGACCGACAACGGCCTGATCGAGACGACGCCCGAGACGTTGCCGGTCGAAAACCGGAGCCTGCGCCTGCGACACGAGCTCTTCGCCCGCGATGCGTTGATCATGCGCGGCATCAAGAGCCGAAGTGTGCAGCTGCGCTGCGACGGCGTTCCGGAATACGTGGAAGTGGATCTTGGCGGCGCCCCCGATCTGGGCATCTGGCAGCCGGAGGGCGCGCCCTTCCTCTGCATCGAGCCCTGGTTTGGCGTTAACGACACGGTGGACCACGATCAGGAGCTGACCCACAAGCCCGGGATCCTGAAGCTGGGGCCCGGCGAGGCGTTCCGCACCGCTTACGCGATTTGCGTGCGCGAAGGCCTGCCGAGCTGAGGTCGAGGCGTGACATCGCAGTTTCGGCGGTGCAGACTTGGCTCATGACCGTCCAGGAGCGACTCGAAAAATACCTCTCCCAAACGCCGGAAATCGATCCGACCGCCTACATCGCGGACAGCGCGGAGTTGATGGGCTGCGTCAAGATCGGCCCGCACGCCTCCGTCTGGCCGCAATGCGTGCTGCGCGGTGACATCAATTCCATCGAGCTGGGTGAGGGCTCCAATATCCAGGACGGCACCATCGTCCACCTCGCCGACGACTATGGGGTCAAGATCGGTCGCAATGTCACGATCGGCCACGCAGCGATGATCCACGCCTGCACGATCGAGGACGACTGCCTCGTGGGCATGCGGGCGACGATTCTCGACGGGGCCGTGATCGGCAAGGGCTCGGTCGTGGGGGCCGGCGCGCTGGTGACCAAGGGCACGATCGTGCCGCCCAATTCGCTCGTGGTCGGCCTGCCGGCTCGCGTCGTGCGCACGCTCGACGAAGGGCACGGCCAAGGCAGCGGCCTCTCCCAAAAATATGTGGAGGTGGCCAAGGCGCATAAAGCCCGGCAGCAGGCCCGCCAGGCTTCGTAAGGCCTCTCTGGAGGAGGTAAGCGCGCAACGACTGGGGTAGCGCCCATCAAGGCGATTCCGCCCCAGTTGTAAGCTGGCAAGCCCCGGTTCGCTGTGTTTCGTCGCACCCGGCAGGGTGCCAGCAAGGCAGGCGGTAACGCCTCGTCGACGCCGTCTTTTTCGGTGGGCGGCCGCTATTCGGTCGCCCAGGAGGCCAGCACGCGGAACATCTGCGATTGCTGGCCGTTTTGCAGGCTCACGTCCGCGCTCATGGCACCGGTGGCGTCGGCCGTCACGGTGGTTACGTCGCTCCAGCTGGAGCCGTCCCACGATTGCACCGTGTAGGTCATGCCGATCTGGCCCTGCCACGTCAGCTGGGCGCTGGTGCCCGAGATCGGGGTGAGCGTGACGCTGGGCGCCTGGAGTTGCGCCGGGTGGATGTAGCCGACGGCTTCGAGGTCGAAGCCCGCCGAGCCCGAGACCGGGTAGGGGTCGTAAATCGGGTCGCCGTCGCTGTCCAGCGAGTTGCCGTCGCCCACGACGTCGACGATCTTGACGTAGCGAATCTGCTCGAAGTCCAGATACTCGCTGCCGTCGAGCCCGCGCAATTGTTCGAGGTCGAACGGCGTGCCGTAGCCGATGCGGTATTTGCCGGCCAGCCCGTCGATGTCACGGGCGTCGAGCCGTCCGAATGCGCCCACCGTGCTGGCAGTGAGGGAATCGCTGGGAAAGCGCACGAAGTGCACGCCATCGCTGGAGACCTCGACATAGGCCAGCTCAAGCATCTCGTCGTTGAACGAATTTTCGAATACCGCCAGGTCCCAGCCCGCGCCGTCGCGAAAGGGTTGATCGAAGCCCAGGACGATCTCGCCACCGCGGCCGATGCAAAGGATCTCGTAGACGCCGCCGGTGCGGCTGGCCGAATCCCCGTCGTGGTAGGGGTCGTCCTCCGGCGCGGGGCCGACGGAGGGGCCGAGCGCTCGATCTTCGGTCTTCCAGATGTCGGCGACGTCGGTCCCGTAATCGAGCGTGACGATGCGGCTGGCCCAGCCGGCGAAGTTGGCGTCGGTGCCGGGGATGGCCGTCGATGCGGTGCCTTCCCATTCCTGCAAGCCGGGGGCTTGGCGCGGGTAGGGGCCGTAAGCGGCGAGCTGGGTCGTCGCGGCGAGGCCGAGCAGGGCGATAAAGCGGGTGCGGATCTTCATGGCAAAAGGATCAGAAGGTGTATTTCGCGCCGGCGCGCCAGGTGCGGCCGGGAGCGGGATACCAGGCGCCGGAGTATTTCACCGTCGCGTAGTGGTTGTCGAAGACGTTATCACACGAGGCAAACAGCGAGAGGCTTTCGAGCGGCTGCCAGTCGGCGTATACGTCGACCACCGCGTTGGGCGGCAGCTTCGGCTGGTTGTTGGCAAAGTCGTCCCCCTCGTAGGCACCGCTAGTGTAGCGGTAGCTCGCGCCGAGGTTCAACTGCTCGAGCGGTCGCAGGTCGGCGCTGAGGGTCAACTGGTGATTGGGCACCAGATAGCGGTCGTTGCCATCGAAGGTGCCCTCGATGAACTGGGCCTGCAGCCAGGTATAGTCGAGCTGGGCGCCCCACCAGCGGCCGTCCCAGCGCGCAGTGGACTCGATGCCCCAGCGGCGGGTGTCGGGCAGGTTGGTGTTTTTGCTGCCGAGGTAGTCGATCTCGCCCTCAATCCATTGGACGAAGCCATTGAGGCGGAGGGTCAAGTGCTCCTGACGCCACTCGCCGCCCAGCTCCACGTTGTAGCCCTCTTCGGGGTCGAGATCGTTGTTGAACTGCGGATAGCCGCGGTAGGAAAACGCTTCGTCGAGGGCGGGGTAGCGGTAGAGGCGGTCTGCACGTAGCCACTGGCGGAAGTGGTCGCTCGGCTGCCACACGAGGCCCAGATTGGCCGACCAGCCATCGAGGTCGCGATCGGCGCCGTAGGTCGTGCCCTGACTGTAGTCGGGATCGAACGGATCGTATTTGACCTCGTCGAAGTCGTAACGCGCCACCTCGCCGCGCAGGCCACCGCTGAGTTGCCAGTCGTCGCTCAAATCCTGCCGGCGGTGCACATAGAGCGCCGCGGTGGAAAGGCTGACGTCGTCGTGCCCGATCAGGACCTCGCGCGCGTCGGCCTGGTAGTGTTCCACCTCGAGCCAGTTCCCGCCGAAGTCGAGCCCCAGGATGCTTTCGCCGCCGGCGTCTTCGCGCAGCACGCGCGGATTGAGGGTGGCGATCTGGTAGGTGTCATCGCTGTAGAGCCCGGCGGGGGCCGAGCGCACCAGCTTGTGCGTATAGCCGCCATTGACGTCCATGCGCCAGTCGCCGACCGCGCGGTTCCAGTTACCCTGTGCCGACCAATACGTCTGATTGGCTTCGACCTGGCCGCCGGCGCTTTGGCGGGGGTCTGCGTAGTAGCGGTCGTCCGTGAGCGGCCCTGCATTTTCGTTGTAGCTGTCGACCCACGTGATGCGGCCCGAAGCCTGCCACGCGTTGTTGTTCGGCGTGTAATGGAGGGCGAGGTGCAGCGTATCGGCATCCTGACTGGTGTGATCGCGGTAGCCGTCTTCCTCGAAATGCTGGGCCACGGCAAAGACGCTCAGGCCGCCAAAGCTCTGCCCGCCGGTCATCTGCGCGTTCCAGAGCCCGTCGCTGCCCGCGTAGGCCGTCGCTTCGAGAAACGGCTCGGCCGGGGCCTGCTGCGTGGTGATATTGATCACGCCTCCGACCGCGTGGTTACCGTAAAGCGTGGTTTGGGAGCCGCGCAGCACTTCAATGCTCTCCACGAGGCTGGTTGGGATCTCCAGCCAGTTGAAACCGCTCATGTCGGGCGGGTTGAGTGGCACGCCGTCGACCAGTACCAGCACGCGCTGATTGCTGATGGAGCCGAATCCACGCAGGTTGATCTCGGCCTGCAGCGGCGAGCCCGAGTAGGAACGGAAATTGATGTTGGCCTCGCGCCGCAACACGTCGACCAGCGTCGTTGAGCGGGCCGGATCGAGGGCGTCGCCGCCAATGATGTCCACTGATGCGGGGACCTCACTCACCTCGATGGGAAAGTGCCAGGCGGTTGTGGTGACGGGGTACAATTCCACCACCTCATCGCTCTGGGCGCGGAGGGCAGGGGCGGCTGCTATTAGGGCGAATACTGCAGTGCGATGCTTCAATAAGTGATTTTTGTCTTGAAAAAGGAGGCCATGACAAGCTTTTTGACAGATTGGTGCCAATAGAAATGCCTTTTCCCATGAAAATCAAAACCATCCTTTCTCTCGCCGGCGGCCTGTCCCTGGCCGGCGCTCAGGCGTTTGCCGCGCCGCTCTTCAACATGAGCGACATCTCCAACTGGGTCGGTACGGGCAGCAACGAAGCTGCGCTCGTGATCGACTGGAATGACGGCCAGGACTCCATTGCGTGGGGCTTCCGCTACGACGGCACGGCCTCGACCGCCGATATGGTGAGCGCGGTGCTCGCCGCCGACAGCGACCTCTACTCCATCGCCGCCTCGGACTACACGGGCGTCACGCTCGGTTATGGCTATGACCGTGACGGCGACGGCTTCAGCGTCGACCCCTCCCTCAGCTTCGATGCCGACGGCGTGGCGACTGCGCTTTCGAGCGAAGCCGACGGCTTCAGCGCGGTGGATGCGGACGATTCCTTTGCTGCGGGCTGGAGCTCCGGGTATTTTGGCTTCTACACCGCCTCCGATAATCCTTTCATGGAGGGGTGGGACTACTCCATGGTCGGGGCCGGCGACTATACGCTGACCGACGGCAGCTGGAGCGGTTTCTCCTGGGCTCCCGGCTTTGCTGAAACGACGCCGGACTCGCCTTTCGGCGCCACGGTGCCCGAGCCTTCCACCTACGCGGCCCTCGCCGGTGCTTTGGCGCTCGGGCTGGTTGCAATGCGCCGCCGCCGCGCTTAGGTTGAGGCTGTAGTTGAGTTTTTCGCAAAGGCGGCTGGCGTAGATGTCAGCCGCCTTTTTGTCGCTTTGCGCTTGGCGCACCTCATCCCACTTTGCAGGCTGCTTTATGGCCCTTTCCAAGAAGGAAAAAGTCACGGTGTTTGTGGTCGGCTTTGTGATCGGCACGGCGGCGCTCACGCTCGTCTATCCGCTGATCAAGCCGCAGGAAAATGCCCACCCCTGGCGAGAGCAGACGGCGGCGGAGGGCTCCTTCCCCTACACCTTTACCGACGACTACGGTCGGGAGTTGACGCTCAACCGCCAGCCGCGCCACTACATCTCCCTCGCGCCCAGCATTACGGAGATCATCTACGCGATGGGGCTGGGCGACCACATCATGGCGGTGACGGATTTCGACGAGTATCCGGCGGAGGCCAAGAGCCTGCGCGAGCGCGGCGGCACCGTCGGCTCGCTCAACACGCCCAACCAGGAGATGATGCTGGCGCTGCAGCCCGACGTGATCATCGGCAGCGATCTGACGCCCATCACGATCTACCAGCAGCTGCAGGATCCGCCTCGCACTGTCACGGTTGCCTTCAGCCACGACTCTTACGAGGACGTGATCAAGGACATCAAGCAGATCTCGCTCGTGCTGGGCACGCCGGGTCGTGGACTGGAATTGGTACACGAACTCGAGGCCAAGCACGACCAGATCGCCCAACGGCTGGAATCGGTCGAAGACGAGCCCAAGCGCAAGGCCATCGTGCTCTACGGCATCGAGGAAAATCTGCTGCCCGGCTTTTCGCCCGGCAAGGATACCTGGGTGGGCGACCTGCTCGAGCAGAGCCACGCCGAGAATATCGCCGGGGCGAGCAAGAGCGGGTGGGGCCAGTTGGGCCTCGAAGGTTTGCTGGCCGCCCAGCCCGAAGTGATCCTGGTGACGGACGGGCGCACGCCGGAAGAAAAACAGCAGCTGCGCGAGCGTCTGAACAAATTGGCGGCCCACCCCGTGTGGTCGCAGATGCCGGCCGTTCGCAACAGCCGCGTCGTGATCCTGCCCGCGGGCGTCTTCTCGATCGCCGGCCCGCGCATGGTGGAAGCCTATGAGGCTTTGGCCCGGGGCGTGTGGCCCGAAGCGTTCCGCAGTGGGTCTTGATCTTGCCAGCACCCCATTTCGTCGGCTTCAGTAACGCGAGCAATCCATGCGGCGGCTAGATCGATACATATTGCGCGAGTGGGTGGCCGTCTTCGGGATGGCCCTCATCTCGCTGGTCGGGCTGCAACTGCTGGCGCTCGTCCAGAACAAGCTCGACGACCTGCGCGGTTACGGCGCGACCTGGCACGAAGTCGTCAACTACTTTGCCGTGGTGCTGCCCTCGACGCTTCCCACCGTCATCCCTGTCTCGCTCGCCATCTCGATCCTCTACAGCCTGGGCGACCTGCACCGCCGCCAGGAGACGACGGCCATGCGGGCGGCGGGCTTTAGCGTCTGGGACATCTCCCGCAGCCTCTGGATGATGGGGGCGCTGCTGACGGGCACGCTCTTTCTGCTCAATGCCGAAGTCGTGCCGTGGTCGGTCGAGCAATCGCGTCTGACCATGAGCAACCTGCGTTACGAGGCGGCCAAGCAGCAGCAGCTCGACGACGAGCAGATCGGCCTGATCTACAACCTCACCTTTTACAACGAAGACGAGGACCGGCTCTGGTTCATCAACCGCTTCAACGAATACAACTACCGCGCCTACGGGGTCACCATCTCTCAGCTCAACGGGCAGCAGAAGGAAGTGGAGCGCATTGCAGCCAACGAGGGCTATTACGACGACCTGACGCAGCGCTGGGTGCTGCAGCAGGGCCGCATTACCGAGTTTTTGCCCGCAACGGGGGAGGCCATCCGCAGTCAGGCCTTTGACGAGCGTGCGTTTACCCAGCTCGATGAGCAGCCGGACCTGATGAAATTCCTCGAAAAGAAGCCCAACGATCTGTCGTTCTTCCAGCTTTCGCGCCTGCTGGGCTTCCTCAAGGCCGATGAGGATACGCGCGTCGTGCCCTATCAGGTGCAATATTGGTCGATCCTCTTCAACCCTTTGCGATGTCTCATCGTGGTGGGCCTCACCGTGCCGTTTGCGCTCAGCGGCGTGCGCACCAACCCCTTTATCGGTATCTCCAAGAGCGCCGGCCTGCTGCTGATCTACATCATCGCGGCGGTTGGCTGCAAGATTCTCGCCGGCGGCACCCTAAGCCCGCTCATGGCCGCCGCCATGCCCAACCTGCTCATGGTGGGCATCTCCGTCTGGTTGACCTATCGGGCCTCGAAGCCGGCGTAGGGGAGGGAATTTCTCGCGGCGCGATACTTAGGCGTTGTGAAGGGTATTTCGAGCAGGCTAAGCTTCTTCAGCCGATGAAGACCTTGTCCCTGCTGCTGTTCCTCGCGCTTCCCTTGTTGCTGGTGGCCTGCGCCGCCCCTGAAGTCGGTTCTTCGAACGAGGCCGCCGACGAGAAGGAGTCCGACCGCGACATCTACACCAAAGGCAGGGCGTTCCCCGACATGAGCGCCCGCCGCCCAGAGTTGCGACCCGAGGCCGTGCCAGCGCGCGTGCGCTACGTTTTGGTCGACGATGCGACGGTCAACGCCGTAGCCGACCAGCTCGACGCCGCCATCCAGGCGCGCGATACGGCCATCTTTGGCGATACGCTCTTCGTTCTCCCCGGTGCCTGGGATGTCCTGAAGGTGAATGGGGCCAGGAAAGTTCCCGATGTGACTCCGATCAGTGCGTTTGACCTCAATAGCCCGGATGCCGCGCGGCGAGGGGCCTTCGCGAGTAAGACGGAGGCCATCGCCGCTCTGGCCGAAGCGTTCTTCAACGCCGCGACTTCCGAGGGTGGTTATACCATCCGGGCCTTGCGCAGTGGAGAAATGGCGGAGTGGTGGCCCTTTATCCCCTTCGACATCGAGGAGCCCCTCTACGTGGTGGAGACCGAGGGTGGTCGCTACCGGCTGATCGTCTCCTGCAACCGGGAAGGCGAGATCGGCACGCTCGACGAACTCAAAGCACTGCCGGTCACCTATTGAGGCCCGGAAGCTTCCCAACTGCACGCTTGTGCTCGGGGCGGGGATTCCGCCATGCTGGGCGGGATGAGTAAACTGCGTCTGAAGGCGGGGGCCAAGCGCGCCCGCGTGCTGCGAGGGCACCCCTGGGTGTATGTCAACGAGTTGGAATCCACGCTGCCGGAGTCGTTCAACGGCCAGGCAGTCGAGCTGGAGGACAGCCGGGGGCGTTCGCTGGGCATGGGGCTCTACAACGGGCGCAGTCAGATCGCGTGGCGGCGCTACACCACCGGCAAGCAGCCCTGGGACGAGGCCTACATCCAGCGCGCGCTTGAGCAGGCGCTGCGCAATCGCGAGGACGAGCCCTACCGCCGCGTCGTCTGGAGCGAAGCGGACGACCTTCCCGGCCTGATCGTCGACCAGTACAACGACGTGCTCGTGGTGCAGGCGCAGACGGCTGGCGTCGACGCCTCGCTGCCGATGATCACCGAGCAATTGCAGGCCTTGCTCGAGCCGGCAGAAGTCCTCTTTCGCAACGATGCACCGACGCGGCAGCTCGAGGGGCTCAAGCTGGAGGTGCGCACGCTCAGCGGTAAGAAGCTGGCCCCGGCCTGGCACGAGATCTACGGCCTCAAGTATTACCTCGACCTCGAGGGCAGCCACAAGACCGGCTTTTATCTGGACCAGCGGCAGGAGCACTTCAAGGTCTCCACGCTGGTGGAAGACTGGCGCGTGCTCGACGCCTTCTGCAATCAGGGCGCGTTTGGGCTCAATTGCGCCCGAGCGGGGGCGCGTGAGGTCCTGGGGCTCGACAGCAGCGGCGAGGCGATCGCCAAGGCGCGCGAAAACGCCCAGCGCAACCAGCTCGATGTCGCGTTCGAAGAAGTGAATGTCTTCGACTGGTTGACCGAGCACTCCAAAGAGGAGCGTTTCGACCTGATCATCCTCGATCCGCCCAGCTTTGCCCGCAACAAGGCCAGCGTGAAGGGCGCCATGCGCGGCTACAAACAGATTAACCTGCGCGCGTTGCAGATGCTCAACCCGGGCGGCATCCTCGCCACCTACAGCTGCAGCCAGCACGTCAGCCGCGAGCTGTTTCTGGACATGCTGGCCGACGCCGCTCACGACGCCGGGCGCAAGGTGCAGCTGCTCTACCAGTCGACCCAGCCGATCGACCACCCCGTGCGTTTGAATTTCCCCGAGAGCGAATACCTCAAAGGCGCGTTGTTGCGCGTGGATTAGCGTTTTCGGCCCACCTGGCGGGAGAGGGGCGGTTGAGAAGGCGGCGATGGCACCTCTTCAAGGTGCGGGTTCTGGTGTGGACGGCATCCGGTGGTGTCGCCCGCGTGGCGGGCTCGACCACCGGCTACGCTATGGCAAGCCTTCAGCTTGCCTGCCAATCTCGCATCCCTCCGGGCTGCAAGAGGGAGGGGGCGCCCGCGACGTCGCGCCTGTTTCCAAGTAGGGCGCAGCCTCCGGTAAACCGCCGTGGTTGCGCCGTTTTTTGAGTGGTGAGCTCGGCTCAGCTTTTCGGCGGGGCGGGAACGAAAACGAGGTGAGTTTGCGCCCGTTGCCGAGGCATCCCGACCTGCTCGACTCCCCTGCGCGTGCTGGACGGCATCGGTCTGTCGACCCCGGAGGGGTCACAGCCTATAGCCGGGGTGTCGCAGCGTAGCGAAGACCCCCGGTCGCCATCCTCTACGCGAAGGCACCCCGAAGCGGGTGCCAGAACCGTGCTTTGCGTGGGGTATGGTGGTTGGGCATCCGGTGGTGTCGCCCGCGCGGCGGGCTCGACCACCGGCTACGCTATGGCAAGCCTTCAGCTTGCCCCGCCAATCCCGCATCCCGCCGGGCTGCCGTGAGAGGGAGGGGGTGGTCTTGCCGCCGCGGCAAAGTCAGAGCAGCTGCGCTGCCCATTGATACCGGTCTGCCGACCCCGGAGGGGTCACAGCCTATAGCCGGGGTGTCGCAGCGTAGCGAAGACCCCCGGTCGCCATCCTCTACGCGAAGGCACCCCGAAGCGGGTGCCAGAACCGTGCGGGCGTTCAAGCACGGCCATTTCCTCCGGCACCTGCCGCGGGGCTGTTTGCGCCGCTCTTGCGGCCTGCGCGCCGGATTTCAGTTTACATCCTGGCCCGTTGTGGTGTGCTTGAGAAATGGCCCGAGCCGCGTCCAGCAGTTTACCCAATCTGTATTTGACGGGATTCATGGGGGTCGGGAAAAGCGCCGTGGGGCGGAGCGTGAGCAAGCAGCTCGGGCTCCACTTCATCGACAGCGATGCCGTGATCGAGGAAAGCGCCGGCAAGCCCATCACCCAGATCTTTGCCGAAGAGGGCGAGCCGCGCTTCCGGGAGTGGGAGCGGTGGTTCGTTCAGCAGGGCCATGCCTCCACGGGGCAGGTGGTAGCCTGCGGCGGTGGGCTGATCATTCCGCCGGGGATGCGTGAGCTGTTGCTCTCCAAGGGCATCGTCATTTGCCTCTTCGCCCAGCCTGAGACCATCCTCCAGCGCACGATGCAGAGCGACAAGCGTCCGTTGCTGAATGTGGAGGATTCTGCGCGCCGCATTCGCGAGTTGCTCGACCAGCGCATGCCCGTCTATATGCAGACCGGTATCGGCGTCTGTGCGGAGGGCCGTAGCCTGACCGATGTGGTCCAGAACGTCGTCCGCATTTACCGCCGCGAATCGCGCCGCTTATCCCGCGCTACTTCCTGAAAACGTTATGATTCCTTCCCGAGACTGGGTTCGCCGCCATCGGTGGGCGCTCATTTTTCTCTTCCCCTACTATGCGTTGGCGGTGATCCTGGCGGCCGCATTGGTGGGGGCGATTGGTCACGTCGTAATCGGACTGATCTTCACCGACCGAACCTTCGCGTTTCTGCTGCGCAAAGGCCTCTACAATGGCGGATTTTACGGGATGATCTGGTCTTTCGGCATTTCTTTTGTCATCTGCGTGGTGCAGGCTCATGGGCGGCCTGAGGAGCCGTCGCCAGTTTCAAAAACAGATCAGGATGTGTATTAGCCTCCTTGCGACAAGGACTTAGGGCAATGGGCGGTCAAGATGATTTTTTTGCTTAACGGGCGGACAAATCTGACGAAATAATAGGGGTAAGGAGATAACGGAGAGAACTGAGGAATCCGCCGCACTTTTTATTTGATTTTTTCGTCAGAATTTTCTTAATTGTAACCAGAAACTGACGCTTACCTAAGTAACAGTTTCTGTATAGACAGAGCGACAAGAGCCAAGAAGAGCAGCGACTAACGAGATATCTGAGAGAGGTTAAGAGACGCCCGGGTAGAGCACCCGGGCGTTTTCTTTTGTCCGCATTTCGCACGTTTGGGTTGTAGAGGCCAGTGCAGACGCCCTTACGGGGTAAGGATGATGAAGATGATGTTAACTTTATCTATTTCTTAGTTAACAATGAGCGGATCAAAACAGGGTCCGACCGGTCGATTGGCATCGTAAATGGAAGAGGGGAGAGCCGAGCGCATGAACGCTCACCCACGTTAAATTCCCAAACCTATCGAATAGCCATGTTCTACCACGACGGAGGAAAGCTCCAATACGAAGTCAAAGTCGACCGCCCCAACCCTGTTTTCGCCCGTGCCTTGCAGCAGGCCATCGGCGGCATCCAGGGGGAAATCCGCGTCTGCCTGCAATACCTCTTCCAAGCCTGGGGTGCCCGCGGTCCGGCCAAGTATCGCGACATGCTGCTCGAGACTGGCACCGAGGAAATGAGCCACATCGAGATGCTTGCCACGGCCGTGGCCCTCAACCTGGAAGGTGCGCCGCTCGAGCAGGAGAAGGCAGCCAAGGACCCGATGGTGGCGGCCGCGATGGGCGGAATGAACCTGCAGCACGTCATCGCCACCACGATGGCCGCCATGCCGGTCGACAGCGAAGGCGTGCCCTTTAACTGCAGCCACGTCTACGCCAGCGGCAACGCAGCGGCGGATATGTTGGCCAACGCCACCGCCGAATCGACCGGGCGCATGCTCGCCTGTCAGCTCTACAAGATGACGGACGATCACGGTATGAAGGACATGCTGCGCTTCCTCGTCGCTCGCGACACCATGCACCAAAACCAGTGGATGGCAGCCTGGGAAGAGCTCGGGGGCCCGAAGAACCACCCGATCCCCAACAGCTTCCCGCAGGAAGAAGAGCCGAAGGAATACAACTACACCTTCTACACCACGGGCAAGGACGACAGCGTGCCGAGCCCGGACGGTGCCTGGAGCGCCGGGGAGAGCTTCGATGGCCGTGCCACCTTCAAGAAGGATCGCATGCAGCCCACGGGGCAGAAGCCCGACCTCGGCAGCGCCGACCCGCGCTCTGCCGCCCAAAAAGGCCAGATGTAACAGTCCGGCCTCGGCCCCATCGCTTTTTCAGGCTCCATCCACCCGGATGGAGCTTTTTTAGCTCCAGGCTTTTCTACCAGATCGTCTCGATCAGGCCACTTTGAGTGATGAGCCTATCTCGGGATAAAAGCGTTAGCTGGTAGCGGCGCGCGGTTGCAACGATGATGCGATCAAACGGATCGCTCTGAGGCAGGTCGAGGGTCACGGCATCGGTGGCGATGCTCGGATCGATGGGAAGAACGCGGAAGCAGCGCCCGAGTTCGGCCAGCTTAGACTCCATTCCGCCAGCAAATTCGATCCGCCCTTTGCTGGCGAGCAGTGCTACCTCGAGCAGCGTCATATCGGAGATGCCCCACTCCGCGGTAGGGTTATCGGCAATCAATTGGCGCGCGTTTGCTCCCAATCGTGCATCGTCTTCAATCGCCCAAAGGGCAGCATGCGTGTCGAGCAGATACCTCACAGGGTTGAATCCCACTCATGAGGACTGGTAGTCGGCTGGTCCAGATCGTCTGGCAGACGGTTGAAGCTCCCTTTCATGCAGCCGAGGAGCCCGGTGTTTTGGCGGTCCGCCGTAATCCTCAAGTCGCCTTCCCGGGTTTTGACGATCACCGTTTCACCTGCCAGTGCGGCTTTGCGAATCGTTGGAAAATCGCGCAGCAGTTGTGTGACGGTCGTCTTCATATTCGCAATCTGTCAAATAATTTGTCTGATGTCAATGCGGCCGAAGACGAGCGCGCGCTGCTTGTGCCTGTTACCGCGTCTCCTCCGTCGGGGGCACCCCTTGTTTCTCCATGCTGAGTAGCCGCTCGTGTTTGCGGTTGGTGATGTCGAGGTAGAGGTTGTAGAGGCTGACGGTGGCGGGGAAGGCGTTGGAGAGGATGCCGACCGAGTCGTTGCGGCCCCAGATGAAGTAGGTCAGCAGGCAGGCGCTGCCGCTAAGGCTCATGATCCAGAAGAGGGTGGGCATGGTGGGCTTGCGGGCGCGGCGCGAGGCCCACATTTGCACAAACCAGCGACTGGTGAACATGACGAGCCCGGTATAACCCACGAGCTTCCAGGGAGTGACCACCCAACCGGCGATCTCAAACAGAGGTGTATCCATGTGTTGTCTCTCGATGCGCAGACGCCAGAGGCGCTACGACTGGGATTGTTTGCCCGTGTCTTCGATCGCGGGAAAAACGACTTTGCGCTTCAGCAGCCAGGAAACGCCCACCAGGTCGTAGATACCCCGCAGCGCACGGTCCCAATTCGTGTATTTGGAGGTGCCGCGTTCGCGGGCGCGGTGGTTGACGGGGATCTCCGTCATGCGCAGGCCGGCATGCTTGAAAATCGCGGGCAGGTAGCGGTGTAGGCCGTTGAAGGGCACCAGCAGCTCCACCGCTTCCTTTTTGAAGACCTTGAGGGAGCAACCGGTGTCGTGCACGCCGTCGTCGAGGAAGCTGCGGCGGATGCGGTTGGCGACCTTGGAGGCCACACGGCGGCTCCAGGTGTCCCGGCGCTTGGCGCGGCGGCCCACCACGACGTCGGCTTCACCCCGCTGCACGACTTCGACCATCTTGGGCAGGTCGGCGGGGTCGTTCTGGCCGTCGCCGTCCATCATGGCGCAGATGGGAGCCCGGGCAGCGCGGAGGCCGGCATAGAGGGCACCGCTCTGGCCGCGGTTCTCGGTCAGCCGCAGGCCACGGATATCGGTCATGGCGGTAATGAGCTCCCACGTGCGGTCCTTGCTCCCATCGTCCACGGCGATGATTTCGGCGTCGGGCAGGCAGCGGCGCAGCTCTTCGAGCACCGGTTGCACGCTCTCTTCTTCATTGAAAAAGGGAACGACGACCGAGACCGGGGGGACGTCAGAAAGCGCGGCAGAATCCATGGGAAAGACAGCAGGCAAACAAAGCCGTTCCCGGGCGTCAACCCCACAGGTTCGCGCGTCCGCCTTCATTCCCGGTCGCAGTAGGGGCGGTGCTGCTACCCGTGCGGCGAGAGGGTGCAATAAATCTTCCAAGAGAGCGGCTTGCGCGATCAATCAAATATGCCTGGATGCCCGCTGAGGTCTATTGTTTGCATGGATTCCGCCGGCAGGGGGCGTCAGCGGCGGGTGGTGAAGAATCTCAAGAAGATTCCGGGGCGTCTCATTCCAGAGCACGCTCAAATTCGCTAGATTGGAGGCACAGTCTTACCCCATACCCTCCAACTATACTTTTATGTCTGACGATTTGCGTAACGTGACAAACATGCCTTGGGAAGAAAAGCCGGCCGGCTGGCACCGCCCGCTCTGGCGCTTTTCGGGCAACCCTGTGATTGGCCGCAACCCCATCAAGAAGGCCTACGGTATTTACAACAGTGCGGTGATTGCGTTTGAAGGCGGCTTTGTGGGCGTGTTTCGCGCCGACTACCACGCCGGCAACCCGCGCCTCCACTTCGGCCGCAGCCCCGATGGCATCAACTGGAACATTGATGAGGAGCCGATCGAGTTCGTGACCCAGCTGCAGGACGGTCTGGAGAGCGAATACGCCTACGACCCCCGCATCTGCAAAGTCGAAGACACTTATTACATCACCTGGTGCAACGGCTACCACGGCCCGACCATCGGGGTGGCGAGCACGAAGGATTTCAAGACCTTCGAGCGGCTCGAAAACGCGTTCCTGCCCTACAACCGCAACGGCGTGCTCTTCCCGGAGAAGTTCAACGGCAACTTCGCCATGTTGAGCCGCCCCAGCGACACCGGTCACACGCCCTTCGGCGACATTTTCTATTCCGAGAGCCCGGACATGGAGTTCTGGGGCCGTCACCGCCACGTCATGAGCAAAGGCATCAACTGGTGGCAGGGCACGAAGATCGGGGCCGGCCCGGTGCCGATCAAGCTCGAGGACGGCTGGCTGATGTTCTACCACGGCGTGATGAGCACCTGCAACGGCTTCATCTACCGCGTCGGCGCGGCGATCCTCGACCTCGAAAAGCCCTGGATCGTGAAGTATCGCTGCCGCGACGCCCTTATCGGGCCCGAAGAACCCTACGAGACCACCGGCTACGTGCCCAACGTGCTCTTCCCGGTTTGCGCCCTGACCGACTTCTCGAATGACCGCGTGGCCGTCTACTGCGGCGCCGCCGATACGTTCACGACGCTCGTCTTTGGTCACATCAGTGAGCTGGTCGCCTACATCAAGGAAAACAGCCAGCTGAGTTAGTACGTTAGATACCCGTATTCCCCTTTCGTAAACAGGAATCCCTAGAGAAGGGCCGCACTCGGAGAACTCCGGGTGCGGTCTTTTTTATGGCCGATGCTACGGCTGCCAACCTCGACCGAGGAAGATCACGTAGTCGCGCGTGCGTACCGGCCCGACCGGGATCTCGATCCGGTGGGGCTCCAGGGGCAGGACTTCCTCAAAGTGTGCCGCCAGCGCCTCCGGCACCTGCGGGTTTTCGCCGCGCGGCTCGGCCAGGATGATCAGGGCATCCCAGCCCGCCCGTTGGGCGCCCGGCCCCGGCCAGAGCTGATACTGGCTGTCGATGTGCCCCGGCGTGGCCCAGTGGAAGACTTCTGGTTGCTCCGGTAGGTAAAAGGCCAGCTCACTGGCGTGGTAGCGGTGCCCGACCAGGTAAAAGAAGGTGCGGTCGGGCGCGGGCAGATCGTCCCGTACCTGGTCCACGGCTGCGGCATAAGCTTCCCAGCCGCGCAGTCGCACAAACGGATCGGTGCGCACGCCTTGCGACATCGTGATCTGGATGATCCACGGCGCGACGACCACCAGTAGCGAAAATGCGCCCGCCGTCCAGAGTCCGCCCTTCAACCAGCCTCGCGGAGCCGGGGCATTGTCCGCCGCGCGCGGCTGCATCCACACGCCCACGATCAGGATCAGGCCCGCCGGATAAAAGGCGGCCGGCCAGTTGGGGTTGATGCCTTGCCGGAGCGACATCAGCACAAAGACGAAGAGGGCCGGGGCGGAGAAACACCAGAGGTAGCGCTGCTCGAGCCGGGCTTCGCGCCAGTTTTTCAGCACGCGAACCAGCACGATCACCAGCAGCACGGCGAGCACGGGCGAAAGCAGGCCGACCTGGCTGCCCAGAAACTCACCGAACCAGCCCAGGCGCTTGCCCCACGTCACCACTGCGTCGGTCTCGAAATGGTGGGCCGTGTGCGTGAAGGTGATCCAGTCGTTCTGCCAGTTCCAGTAAAGCGGGGGCAGCAGAGCGATATATTGGGCTGCGATGCCCACCCAGAGGGCCGGTCGCTTTAAAGTACCGCGCGTGGGGGGCGAAAGCGCGAGGTAGATGACGAAGATGAACGGGAAGACCAGCATCATCTGCTTGGCCAGGGCGCCGACGGCGAGAAAAGCAACCCAAGCCCACCAGTAGCCGTCGAAGCGCGCACCCTTTTGCTGCCACGCCCAGGCGGCCCAGAGCGCACCGGCCCAGCAGCAGAGCAGGGGAGCATCGATCGTCAGCAGCAGGTTGAGCGCGACATTGCCCGGGATCAGCGCCAAGGCTGCGGCGGACCAGAAGGCGACGCGAGGGCCGAAAAGCTGCCGCCCCAGCAGAAACGAAAAGACGAGGGTCAGGCTGCCCAGCGCCACCGCGACCAGGCGCAGGCCGATGGCCGTATTGCCGCCGATCCAGCCCGCAAAGCCCATCATCCAGCCAATCAGCGGCGGTTTGCTGAAGTAGCCCCACGCCAGGTGCCGGCCCCAGTCCCAATAGTAGGCCTCGTCGCCCACCAGCTCCAGGGGTACGCACAAAACGTAGAGCACGCGCAGCAGCGTCAGCACCAGCAGGCCCCGCCAAAACCATTTCGTTTCCTTCACGCGCTGGGATTCAGCAGGGCAGGACGGCGCGGCGCAAGCGGGAAAGGCGGAGGGCGGTTTTCGACCGTCGAGAATCTTGCGCGCGTGTCATTTGAGTAAAACGTATCGTCCAATCAGGATGAAATGATATTTTCCCCTTGCACTCACTCCGGACAGCAGCATGCTCGTAGGAATTATGCCGTTGTCCTATCAATTCTCCTCCGAGTCTGTGGGTGAAGGTCACCCGGATAAGGTTGCTGACTACATTTCTGACAGCATCCTCGACGCCTGCTTGCAGCAGGATCCGAACAGCCGTGTGGCGTGCGAGACGCTCGTGAAGAGCAACATCGTGTGCCTGGCTGGTGAGATCACCACCAACTCGAAGTTTGATTACAACGAGGTTGTTCGCGAAGCGATTCGCGACATCGGTTACATCAACGACGACGATGTCTTCCACGCCGACGATGTCTTCATCAATAATTACCTGACCAAGCAGTCCGCCGACATCTCTCAAGGTGTCGATGCCAAGGGCGCCGAAGGTAAAGAGACGGAAGAACAAGGCGCTGGTGACCAAGGTATCATGTTCGGTTTCGCGACCAATGAGACCGAAGAACTGATGCCGGCCCCGATCATGTTTGCCCACCGCATCCTGCGTAAGCTCGCCGAGCTGCGCAAGGGCAAGGCGGTCGATTGGCTCCGCCCCGACGTGAAGAGCCAGGTGGCGATGCACTACGAGGGCTCGCAAGCGATCCGCATCGACAACGTGGTCGTCTCCACGCAGCACGCCGACGGGATCTCCCACGACGAGATCAAGGATTTCATCGTGGAGAACGTGATCCGCAAGGTCCTACCCGAGAACCTCATTACCGACAAGACCCAGTACCTGATCAACCCGACCGGCAAGTTCGTGATCGGCGGGCCTCAGGGCGATGCCGGCCTCACGGGCCGCAAGATCATCGTCGACACCTATGGTGGTGTGGGCCGTCACGGTGGTGGCGCCTTCTCCGGCAAGGATGCGACGAAGGTCGACCGTTCCGCGGCCTACATGTGCCGCTGGGTGGCCAAGAACATCGTGGCTGCCGGTCTCGCCGACCGCTGCGAGCTCCAGGTCGCCTACGCCATCGGTTACCCGCGCCCGACCTCCATCCACGTCGATACCTTCGGTACCGGCAAGGTGGAAGCCGAAGCCATCATCCGCGCGGTCAACGAAGTGTTCTCCTTCAAGCCGGCCGACATCATGACCCAGCTGAACCTGCGCGAAGCTACCTTCCGCAAGTCCACGCACTACGGTCACTTCGGCAAGTCCGAGCTCTCCTGGGAAGATACCAGCAAGGCCGACGAGCTGAAGAAGGCGATCAAGTAACCTTGATTCGAGATTACGGGAGGCATTCGCTGCGCCAGCATCGGCGCGCCGGGCCTCCCGCTTTTTTTCAATCCATCACCTCATACCTTTCGATATTATGTCTACCGACACTTTGACCAAGGCCGACTATAAAGTCGCCAACATTGATCTCGCCGATTTCGGCGCCAAGGAAATGCGCATCGCCGAGCACGAAATGCCCGGCCTGATGGCGACCCGCGAGAAGTACGCCAAGGACAAGCCGCTCGCCGGCGTCCGCATCATGGGCTCCCTGCACATGACCATCCAGACGGCTGTGCTGATCGAGACCCTGAAGGAACTCGGTGCCGACGTGCGCTGGTGCTCCTGCAACATTTTCTCCACCCAGGACCACGCCGCCGCTTATGTGGCCAAGCACCTCAACGTGCCGGTCTTTGCCTGGAAGGGCGAGACCCTCGAGGAATACTGGTGGTGCACGAACCAGGCGCTGACCTGGCCGGACGGCAAGGGCCCGCAGCTGATCGTCGACGACGGTGGCGACGCGACCCTGCTCATCCATAAGGGCTACGAGCTCGAAAACGGCTCCGACTGGGTCAAGGGCGAAGCCGAGAGCGAAGAAGAAGCCGTCGTCAAGGGCCTGCTCAAGAAGATCCACGGCGAAGACCCGATGCATTGGCAGAACGTGGTCAAGGAGTGGAAGGGTGTTTCCGAGGAAACCACCACCGGTGTGCACCGCCTCTACGAGCGCCAGAAGGCCGGCTCCCTGCTCGTTCCCGCCATCAACGTGAACGACTCCGTCACCAAGTCCAAGTTCGACAATCTCTACGGCTGCCGCGAGTCCCTGCTCGATGGCATCAAGCGCGCCACCGACGTGATGATCTCCGGCAAGGTGGCCGTCGTGTGTGGTTATGGCGACGTGGGCAAGGGCTGCGCCCAGGCTCTGCGTGGCGCCGGCGCCCAGGTGGTCGTGACCGAAATCGACCCGATCTGCGCCCTGCAGGCCGCCATGGAAGGCTTCCGCGTGCTGCCGGTCGAAGATACCCTCGGCTGGGGTAACATCTACGTTACCACCACCGGTAACAAGGACATCATCACGCTCGACCACATGAAGAAGATGGCCGACCAGGCGATCGTCTGTAACATCGGTCACTTCGACAACGAGATCCAGGTCGCCCCGATCGACAAGGATCCGTCCGTCAAGCGCGAGACGATCAAGCCGGACGCCGAAGGCGCCGTCGACAAGTACACCTTCGAAGATGGCCACAGCATCTACATGCTCGCCAAGGGCCGCCTCGTGAACCTCGGTTGCGCGACCGGTCACCCGAGCTTCGTGATGTCCAACAGCTTCACGAACCAGGTCCTCGCCCAGATCGAACTCTGGAAGAACGTCGAGCAATACACCCCGGGCGTCTACATCCTGCCCAAGCACCTCGACGAAGAAGTGGCCCGCCTGCACCTCGAAAAGATCGGGGCCAAGCTGACCAAGCTGCACCAGTACCAGGCCGACTACATCGGCGTGCCGATGGAAGGTCCCTACAAGCCGGACCACTACCGCTACTAGGCAGCGCTTCACCCAGTGATTTGCTTTTCAGCCCGACCGGTTACGGTCGGGCTTTTTTTGTGACATCGCGGCAAAAATTCTAATGACTTCCGGGAAGGGAACTCAGTGCAATGGGAACCGAAAGAGGGTAGAGTAGCCTTATAGCGTTTCCCATCCCTGCTTAACCATGAATCCCGATTGTCCACTGGCTCCCGAGTCGGCTGACGCCTGTTGGCGACAGCGTCTCGAGCGATCACGCGTCGAGCACCAGCGATTGTCTCATCTGGTGCGTGCGCGGGTAAAGACATCGACCCGCCCCGGCGGTTTGGGGCTCACGCGTCCGCGTCCGAGCCACAACCGCCTGTATGTGATTTAGTGCAATGGGCCTTGCGCCCGCCCCTTTGCCGGATGCAGGCTTGCGTCCGTTGGGTTGCCGTTCGGTAGACAAATTGGTAAATCGCGCGTTAACAGGCTGTTAATTTGCCGTCAATCGGTGGAATCGCTTGAGCAATCGCCAGGAACCCCTCATGCTGACGGGAATACCCTTTTCCATCTCGCCGTCTAACCAACCGAGAATCTGATGATGAAGAGCGCGAAAGAACAAGCCAGAGACGCCTGGGAGGCGGCTTGGCGGATGCGCGTCGAGCGTACGGCGGGCGAAAATGAACGGCTGCGACGTCTCGTAAAAGCCCGCATGGGTGGCAGCGTCAAGGCCAGCTCGCCCAACTTCCGCCGCAGTTCCCCGCTGTCCTGATCCGGGCTATTAGGCGCCCACGCCACGTTCGGGCTATCGAACGGGCTCAGTCTTTGCGCCGCTGCTGCTCTTGCAATACCCGGGCCGTTTCCTGATACGCCCAGTAGTAGTTCTGGTAGAGCGCGTAATATTTTTCGTATTCGGCCACGTAACGTTGGTAGTCCTTCACCACGGTGGCATGTTGCTCCAGCTCCTCGCGTCGGCTCACTGCCTGCGCGTGCAAGATCCGCTGCCGCGCCGCCGATACCTCATGTGAGGGCACGTTGAGGCAAAAGCGCTCGATCAGGGGCACGTAGGCTTCCCGCGCGATCAGGCTGTCGCAGACGAGGATGTTGCCCAGTTCCCGGAAGATCTTGTCCGCCTGCGCCTCTTTCTCCGCATCGCCCGGTGCCTCTGCGTGATGGGGGGCGGGAAAGCGGGAAAGGTGTTGCAGCTGCGCGTAAGCACCATGGGCGTGGCTCATGGTGTAGGAAAACACGGCATTTTGACGCGGTCCCGTGCGGTTATTGAAAAATTCGCGTGCGAAGAACGACCAGTCTTCCTCGTCTGCCCCCCGGGGTAGGTCCAGAAACTGGCGCAGTTCACCCACCAGCTCGGGCAGCGCATTAAAGCCGGCTTGCGCTTCCAGCACCATAAAGCGCTCGGGCTCCTGTTCCATGCGCTTGATCGCGGGCGCATAGTAAGTGTGGTAGCTGTGGAAGACGGCGGCGGGGCGTTGCAGCAGGTCGAAGTCTCCGCGCTTGAGGAACGACCAGTAGACCTCCAGCGGGTGGCGGTAGACCAGCACACACTTGGCGTCGGGCAGGCGATCGAGCCAGAAGTCGAGCAACAGGCAGGTGCGCGGATCCTTCCAGCCCCAGGCGCCCGGTCGGCTCTGGCGGGCGACGAGGGCCTCGGCTTCCGCCTTTTCCTCGTCCGTCGGCTCAAACTTCAATTCGGTATCGCAAAAGATGTCCTCGTCGTAGAGGTAGGGACCGCCGACGCGGTGTTTGCGCACCAGTTGACGCTGAAACTCGAGAAAGGCCACATCCTCGAAGTGGCCGTGCGGGTTGCCTTCGTTGCCTGCCAGCAGCACCTCCCCGACGCTGACGCCGAGCTTTTGCAGCAGGCTCGTCAGAAACGAGGTGCCGCTGCGGTGCATGCCAAGGATGAGGACGGGCTGCGACTTTGCCGACATGCCCTCCGACCATGCGCCTTAAACGCCTGATGGCAAGCGGACTCGGCTAGGGCTGGCTGGTCGAGAGGCCGTCGTCGAGGGCCGGGGCGTCCGGCTCGCGACGCAGTACGGTGCGGGCGGCCATCGCGACCACCACCAGCCCCAGTGCGATCATGCCGAGCGCGATGGCGCCGAGCAGGCTGAAGGTGCCTTGCTCCTGCCAGATGAGGAAAAGCGCGGCCAGCGGCATCACGATCATGATGAGCGCGGGCACTACGATGAAGCCGTAGCGGATGCGGTTGCGCTTGAGGTAGACGAGCACCGTGACGAGCGCGAGGGCGGCCATCAGCTGATTGGTGGCGCCGAAGAGCGGCCACACGGCCTTCCACACGGGCTGACCGTCGATGGTGGTAAAGGCGAGCGCACCGGGGGCGATCAGGACCGTTACCGTGCCCAGCCACCGCGTCATCTGGTTGCGCTGGCCCACCAGTTCTTCGACCAGAAAGCGGCTCAGGCGCGTGCAGGTATCCAGGGTGGTGAGCAGAAAGGTGGTCACGGCCAGGCTGGCAAACGTCGCACCCCAGGAGGGCGGCACACCGATTTGCGCCATAAACTTGGCCGCGCCCGTCGCGAAGATCTTCACCGCGTTGTTGCCGGTGCCCGCCAGTTCGTCCGGGCCGAGGATCGCCAGCGTCGCCAGGGCAAAGACCGCCAGCAGGCCCTCGACCAGCATGGCGCCGTAGTTGACCTTGCGCACGTCGCCTTCGGACTCGATTTGCCGGGCGGTAGTGCCGCTGGCCACAATGCTGTGAAAGCCGCTGCACGCCCCGCAGGCCACGGTGATGAACAGCACCGGCATCAGCATGCCCGCCTGCTCGCTTTTCCAACCGGTAAACACGTCGAGGTGGATCGGTTGCCCGAAGCTCAGCAAGGTGCCGCCGAGACCGAGCACGACCAGCCCATAGAGAAACGTCGCGCTGAGGAAGTCGCGCGGCTGTAGCAGCACGCTCACGGGCAGCGTGGCGGCGATCAGACAGTAGCCGAGTAACAGCAGCACCCAGGTTTCGCGCTGGTTGATCAGGTCGGCCGGGAAAAATTGACCGACCGCGAGCCCGGCCCACGTCAGGGGCACGAAGATCAGCAGCTGAGCCCAGAACGGCAGTTTGCTCTGACGCAGCACCCAGCCGAAGAGCAGGGCCACGGCCACGAACCAACCCGAAGCGGTCGCGACGGCCGGGGTGGCCTGGAACGTGGCCGCGGTCAGGTCCAGAAAGACGATGATGACGTAGATCAGCGCCAGCAGCACGAAGACCAGAAACAGTCGCCCCGTCTGTGGGCCGATCAGCGTTTTGGCCGACTCGGCGATCGTCTTGCCGCGGTTGCGCACGCTGATGAACGCGGCCCCAAAGTCATGCACGCCGCCGACGAAGATCGAGCCGAGCACGATCCACAGCCAGGTGGGCCCCCAGCCGAAATACATGCCGGCCAGAATGGGCCCAACGATCGGGCCGGCGCCAGCGATAGAGGAAAAGTGATGCCCGAACACGACGCTGGCGCGGGTGGGCACGAAGTCGACCCCGTCTTGTTGGTCGAACGCCGGGGTGAGGCGGTCGCGGTCGAGGCGAAAGCGGCGGTTGAGGAAGTTGCCGTACCAGCGATAGGCGAGCGCAAACAGCACGGCGCTGATCAGGAGCAGCCAGGTCATAGTGGGGTAATAAAGGGGTGGGGTAGCCGGTATTAGAAAATCCGATGGCTCGCCCGTCAACCATCCCGTGTGGACACAAAAAAGCGGACGGCCCGGTTAAGGGCACGCCCGCCTGTTAAAGATGTGTGGTTGACCCGACTAGTTCTGGGCGACGGATTTATTCTTTACCGCGTCGCGCAGTTCGTAGTTGAAGAAGTCTTCCAGCAGCTCCTTTTCGTAATACAGGTTTTCCCAGTTGGAGCGGGGGCCGGCCGTCATCTGGAAGCCGAGGTCGGTCAGGTTCTTGGTCCCTTCGGAGACCACGTTGCCCTGGTCGTCCTTCAGCTTGTAGCTGATGACCATGCGGGGCGGGTAGATGTCCTTGATGATACGGGTATCATCGAGGTCCACACGCCACCATTCATACTCACCGGCCAGGTCGATTTCTTCAAACGTGAGCTCGAGCGGCTGCGGGTTTTCCTTGCCAAAGTTCTTTTCGTAGAGCTTGGCGAGTTTTTCGTTCAGCTCTTTGGAAACCGCATTCAGTGCCTTCTGGTCGTCGCGGTTCGTCGGGTAGGCGATGTCCTTGTATTCGTCCGGTTCCAGGTAATTAACGGTCAGTTGTGCCTGGGCAAAGGGGGCGAATGCAAGCAGACTTAAGAAGTAGGTGATGGCTTGTTTCATAGCTTTTTACGGTTGTATTCTAACACTCGTTTAAACGCTTTTGCCAGCGAATTGTTGCGATTTATGCCCAATATTAAAGCGATGTGCGTGCCGATTCGATCGAGCGCTTGAGTTCACCGGGCCTAACGCGTCCCTCAAAGCGCTTGATAATGCGGCCGTCCGGGCTGATGACCAGGGTGGTCGGAAGCAGTCTTACGCCTCCAAACTGCTGCATGGTGGAGGCATCGGCAAAGGTGACGGGGAAGTTCAGGCCGTATTGCCGGGCCATCTGTTGCACGGCGGGAGATTTCTCGGGCCCCTCGATGTTGGCCCCTACGAATTGCACGCCCTCCCCGGTGTATTCACGTTGCATTTCGACAAAGTCGGGCAACTCCGCCCGACAGGGGCCGCACCACGTCGCCCAGAAGTTCAGGACCACCACCTGATCGGACAGGCCTTCGCTGGAAAGCGTCTGCTCGTCGAGCGTCGGCATCTGCCAGGCCGGGGCCATTTCCGGGGTGTCGTTGCCGCCGGTCAGCCAGTTGCCAACCAGGGTAGCGGGGCAGCTCTGGGAGCTTTGGGCTGCAATGACGTAGCCGCCGAAGGCGACCACCAGGAGGGCTTCAAACCAGTGTTTCTTCAGTTTCTGCAGCAGGGCCATAAACTTCAAAATAGTAGGGTTATGGATGGGAGCCAGAAGCATCTTGATTATTCCCGGGCGGTCTGGCCTTGCAGGCTCAACGGGTCGGGCATAGGCTGACGTAGCTTCACCTCCTACGTCTTACCCTATATGAGTGTCGAAAATATTGAATCCGTGATGCAGGAAACGCGCAAGTTCGCCCCCTCGAGCGAATTTGCCTCCAAGGCCCGAATCGGCCGCTGGGAGGATTACGAGACCATGTATCGGCGCAGCATCGACGACCCCGGCGCCTTCTGGGGCGAGATCGCGCAAGAGCTGCACTGGTTTCAGCCCTGGAAACAGGTCCTCGACGAAAGCGAAAAGCCCTTTTTCAAATGGTTCACCGGTGGCAAGATCAACGCGTGCTACAACTGCGTCGACCGTCATGTGGCCAACGGCAAGGCCGATCAGGAAGCCATCATCTGGGAAGGTGAACCGGGCGATACCCGCACCCTGACCTACGCCCAACTGCTCGACGAGGTCCAGCGCTTTGCCAACGTGCTGAAGCAGCTCGGCATCGGCAAGGGCGATACGGTGGCCATCTACCTGCCGATGATTCCCGAACTGGCCATCGCCGTGCTGGCCTGCGCCCGCATCGGCGCCGTGCACAGCGTGATTTTTGCCGGCTTCAGCGCCGAATCCATCAAGGACCGCGTGCAGGACGGCCAGAGTAAGCTGGTCATCACCGGGGACGGTGCCTGGCGCCGCGGCAATGTGTTGAAGCTGAAGGATGTGGTCGACCAGGGCATCAAGGACTGCGCCAGCGTGGAAAACGTGCTCAACGTCGCCCGCAATCCCGATGGCGAACGCTTTGAATGCGCCATGCAGGACGGCCGCGACCACTGGTATCATGAGCTCGCGTCCCAGGTGTCCGCCGAGTGTCCCTGTGAAGAGCTCGACAGCGAAGACCTGCTCTTCCTGCTCTATACCAGCGGCTCGACCGGCAAGCCCAAGGGCATCATGCACACGGTCGGCGGCTACAGCGTTTACACCTACCTCACCACGCGCTACGTCTTCGACCTGCAGGAAGACGACGTCTACTGGTGCACGGCGGATGTGGGCTGGATCACTGGTCACAGCTACCTCGTGTATGGCCCGCTGCAAAACGGCACCCGCGTCGTGATGTACGAGGGCGCGCCCAACCACCCGCAGCCCGACCGCTTTTGGGAGATCGTGGAAAAGCACAAGGTCAGCGTCTTTTACACTGCTCCCACGGCCATCCGCGCCTTCATGAAGTGGGGCGACGAGTGGGTGGAAAAGCACGACCTCTCCAGCCTGCGCCTGCTGGGCACCGTCGGCGAGCCGATCAACCCGGAGGCCTGGATGTGGTACCACGAGAAGGTCGGCGGCGGCCGCTGCCCGATCGTCGATACGTGGTGGCAGACGGAGACCGGCGGCATTCTGCTGTCACCCCTGCCGGGGGTGACGCCCACCAAGCCGGGCAGCGCTACGCGTCCCTTCTTTGGGGTGGACGCGGCCATCCTCGATGCCGAGGGCAATGAACAGAAAGCAGGCCTGCTCGCAATCCGTAAGCCGTGGCCCAGCATCCTGCGCGGCATCTGGGGCGATCCCGAGCGCTTCAAGAACACCTACTGGAACCACTGGAACGGCCAGTATTACTTCCCCGGCGATGGCGCGCGGGTGGACGACGATGGCTATTTCTGGATCGTCGGGCGCGTGGACGACGTCGTGAATGTCTCCGGCCACCGTATCGGCACGGCGGAGCTGGAAAGTGTCTTTGTCGAACACCCCAACGTGGCCGAAAGCGCGGTCATCGGGGTGCCGCACGACATCAAGGGGCAGGGCCTCGTCGCCTTTGTGCTCTTGCGCGGCACCGATGCCGAGGGCAGCGACGCGCTGCGCCAGGAGCTGAACAAGATGGTGGAGGAAAAGATCGGCAAGTTTGCCCGTCCGGAGAAGATCATCTTCAGCGCCGACCTGCCCAAGACCCGCAGCGGAAAGATCATGCGCCGTCTGCTGCGCGATATTGCCACCGGCCAGGCCCTCGGCAACGTCACCACGCTCGCCGATCCCAGCGTCGTCGACAAGCTGAAGGCGCAGTACAGCAGCTGAGGCCTGTCGAGTTTCCCGATTTTGTGTGAATAGAAAACGCCGGAGCAAGGGCTCCGGCGTTTCAGTGCATAAAGGGCAACTGCAGCTTGAATAGCCGTCGTTGCTACTGGGCGAAGATGCCCAGGTGGTTGCCGACGGGGCGTTGCCAGCCGGGCACGTAGCTGTGGATGGGGGCGTTGACCGCGTGGGCGCCGAACCAGCCGTCGACGACCATGGCGGAGGAGCCGCCACCGTCGAGGTTGAAGCCCTGGTAGGCGCCGATCTGGTGCAGGAAGGCGGCGAGTTCCGGCAGGGTCAGGCCCTCCGCATACTGGGGCTGGCTGCCGTCGCAGACGACGAGGTAGAGGTAGCGTCGGTCCTGCGAGAGCCCGACCGCAGTGCGCGGTTCGCGGTTTTTCCAGTAGCTGGGGGCCTGGCTATCGCTCAAGACGTTGCCGTTGTGCACGAGCCAGGGATAGCCCGAGAGCACCGTCTGCGCGTCGGAGGGCACCTCGGGCTCCATCACGGTGCCGCTGGGCGTGCGCACCAGCATGGGGCGATCCTCCAGCGTGTAGGAATACGTTACGCCATCGACCCGGGCAAAGCCCTTTACGTCCACCGGTTCGCCCGAGTGGGGCGCATAGTCGAACGGGCTGTTGAAGTGGCCGGGGTGAAAATAGTCGCCATTGACCGCGATCACGGCGCCCGTGCGTTCGAGGTAGGCGCTGACCGTCTGCGCCTGGAGCGGCTGCTCGTTGCGGTTGGTCGTAACCGGTTGCGTGATCGACCAGCTGAGTGTCGGTTCCTGCAGGTCGATCGTCGCCACGTGGATGATCTGGGGCAGAGGCTCCGCGATGACGTGGCGGGTGTAGGTGATGCTGGGCCGGAGCGTGCGCGAGACGGCCGCCGGCTGGGGACGCTCGTAATACCAGAAGATCGCGCAGGCGAGGCCGAGCGCAATCCAGACCCCGAGCAGGAACAGGCCGACGATCCCGCGCAGCAGAATGTGACCGGGAGCCTGCCGCATGCGCTTCATGAGGCGCGCTGGGTGGGTTGGGACTTAAAGGACCAGAGCAGGTAGAGGCAGATCCCGACCACGATGCCGCAGTCCGCGAAGTTAAAGGTCGGCCACTGGTAGAACTGCAGGTTGAAGTCCAGGAAGTCGATCACGTAGCCGTGGGCGAGGCGGTCGATCGTATTGCCGATGATGCCACCGACGATCAGGCCGAAGATGATCTGGAGGTAGGGGCGGTGCAGCTCCAGCGAGCGCCGGAAGCTGAAGATGCCGATCAATGCGGCGATCGCGAGCACGATCAGCAGCCAGCCCATGCCGGAGAGCATGCCCCAGGCGGCGCCGAAATTGACCGTGTAGACGATATGGAAAAAGCCGGGAATGACTTCCCAGCCGTCGTGCGGGTTGTTCAACGGCAGGCCTGAGACCTGGGCGATGTAGAGCTTGCTCAGCTGGTCCAGCCCCAGAATGAGGACCGAGACCAGCCAGAACCAGCGATAGGCCAGCAGACGCGCCTTCATTTGCGTCCGCTCAGCTTTCGTTGTCGTCGTCGCCAAACGAGACGTTGTCGGCCGAGCCCTCGTTGAGGAAGGCCCCGGCGCGTTGCACCCGGCGGCGGGCAGTGGACTCGAACTGGCGCTGGCCTTCGAGGGAGAAGCGGGTGAAGGGCACGGCTTCGAGGCGCTCTTCGGCAATCGGCTGGCCCGTGATCTCACAGACGCCATAGGTGCCGTTGTAGATGCGTTCGATGGCGGCTTCGATCTCCTTCAGGGCTTCCTGCTCGGTCGAGAGCAGGCTGAGGGCAAATTCGCGGTCGAAGTTGTCGGAGCCAGAGTCCGCGCTGGTGGCGAGGTCGCCGGTGTCTTCCTTCTGGCTACGCTTGAGCGTGTCGCTGGAGTGCTCGTTGAGCTCGTCCCGCACGCTGTCGCGCAGCTCGACCAGCAGCTTGTGGTATTTCACCCACTTTTCCGGCACCTTGCGTTCGCCCTTGGGCGTCGTCTTGACCGGGGTGGCGGGGCTGCTGCTGCCGCCACCGCCGCCAATGCCGAAGCCGAGGATGTCGGCCAGGGAGGCGGCGTTGCGCTTGGTCGCCTGGGCGGGCGTCTCCTCCTCGACTGGTTGAGTCGGGGCGGGGGTAGCGCTGGAGGCGGTTGCGGCCGGAGCCTTGCTCACCTTGTCCGGCGCCACGTCGGGCGAGTCACCCGCTTCCGGTTTTGCGCTTTTGCGCTTGCTCAGCACCTCGCGCACATCCTCCAGCGTAAACATCACCGGGGTGGACTTGCGGGCGGGGACCTTGAAAATCGCGGGGGTGTTGCGGTTTTTGCGACGTACGACCGAGCCGGCGGAAGTCTTGGTGGACTTCACTTCGCCAGAGGTTTCGTCGCTCGCCGTCGCCGCAGCCTCGTCGACCGCTTTGCTGGCGGCAACTTTGGAGGCGGTCTGTTCGTTGGCGGCACTCTTGCTGGCCGTCTTCTTCGTGGTTTTCTTGGCGGCTTTCTTGGCAGGCATGGTGAGAAATGGGTTGAAAGTTATTTAGCCAACAATGGCGTCAGCGCAACGCGGGCAGACATCTCCTGCCTCGGTGTGCACTGTTTCGCCGACACGGCGCCAGCAGCGCGGGCAGCGTTCCTCTTTCGCTGCCTGGGCATGGATCGCGAGCTCGGACGCGCTCTCATCCGGCGTCAGCGTGACGCGGGATACCACGAACAGCTCGGGTAGGGAGGCCTCGTATTGCTGGAGGGTGGCAAACACGGGATCTTGAGATTGGCCCTTAAGATCGACCGTTGCGTCGGTGGGTTTACCGATGATTTTTTCGGTGCGCAGCGCCTCGAGGCGCTCGTTTACCTGGTCGCGCACGGCAAGTAAACGCTCGAAGTCGGTCGCAAGTTGCGGCGTTTTCCATTCCGCCGGAGCCTCAGGGAAGCCTTGCAGGTGCACGGAGCCCTCGGGCAGGCCGATTTCGCGCGCACCTTGGTTCCACGCCTCGTCGCTCGTAAAGACGAGGATCGGCGCGAGCAGCTTCACCAGCGACTCGTAGTGGTGGTAGATCACGGTTTGCGCACTGCGGCGTTCCTTGCCATCGGCGCGCATCGTGTAGAGGCGGTCCTTGAGGAAGTCGTGGTAGCGGGCGCTGAGCGTGACCGTAAAGTAGCGGTTGAGATACTGGTAGCCGCGGTGGAACTCGTAGGACTGGAAGGCGGCGGTGACCTGTTCGATCAGCGTGGCCAGCTCGTTGAGCGCCCAGCGGTCGAGCGGCAACAGTTCGTCGACCGGCACCGCATCCTTGGCGATGTCGAAGTCGTAGAGGTTGCCCAGCTGGAAGCGCAGGCTGTTGCGGATCGTGCGGTAGGTGTCCGCCGTGATCTTGATGATCTCCTCGGAAAGCGCGACGTCGTTGCGGTAATCCGTGCTGGCGACCCAGAGGCGCAGGATGTCCGCGCCGTATTTCTTGATCAGGTCGAGCGGGCTGATGGTGTTGCCCTTGCTCTTGGACATCGCCTCGCCCTTGCCGTCGAGGATGAAGCCGTGGGTCAGCACTGCCTTGAACGGCGTCGCGTCGTGCGCGCCGATGCCGAGCAGCAGGGAGCTCTGGAACCAGCCGCGGTGTTGGTCGCTGCCTTCGAGGTAGAGGTCGGCCGGGTAGGTCTGGTTTTCGCGCGTCTTGAGCACGGCGGTGTGGCTGGCACCGGAGTCGAACCACACGTCGAGAATGTCGAATTCGCGCTCATAGTCGCTCGCGTCCCAGCCCTCCGGCAGGAAGCTCTCCAGCGGCTCGCTGTACCAGGCATTGGTGCCCTTCTCGGCCACCAGGGCGACGAATTTGGCCACCACCTGCGCGTCCAGCACGCTCTCGTTGGTGGAGAGGCGGCGCAGCGCGGGGATGGGCACGCCCCAATGGCGTTGACGGCTGATGCACCATTCCGGTCGGCGTTCGACCATCGAGCGGATGCGGTCGCGGCCCCAGGACGGGATCCATTCCACCTCGTTGTCGATCGCCTTGAGCGCCTTGTCGCGGATCTGCGAACTGAGGTCGACAAACCACTGCTCGGTCGCGCGGAAAATGATCGGTTGCTTGGAGCGCCAGGAGTAGGGGTAGTCGTGCTTCACCTTGCGGTAGCCGACCAGCAGGCCCTTTTCGTTGAGCAGCTCGACGACCTTCGGGTTGGCGTCGAAGACGAAGGTGCCTTCCATTTCCGGGTATTCCGCGGTGTAGCAGCCCTTGGCGTCCACCGGGCAGAAGACCGGCAGACCGTAGGCGCGCCCGATGATAAAGTCGTCGGCACCGTGACCCGGGGCGGTGTGGACGCAACCCGTGCCCTGTTCGAGCGTCACGTGCTCGCCGAGCATCACCAGGCTGTCCTTGTCGTCAAAAATCGGGTGCTGGGCCTGGGCGCGGTCCAGCTCGGTGGCCTTGAACTTGGCGAGCACCCGGGTGTCTTCGAGCTTGCAGGCCTGCTCGAAGGCTTCGCGCAATCCCTCGGCCACGATGAAGACCTGGTCCCCGGCCTCGAGCGCGATGTAGTCGAACTCCGGGTGCAGGGTGATGCCCAGATTGGCGGGCATGGTCCACGGGGTCGTCGTCCAGATGACGAAGCTGGCGTCGGTGATGCCGGCGGCGGCGAGGCTCGGATAGTTGCCGGCGTCCTTCAGGCGCATGGAGACGTAGATCGAGGGCGATTCGTGCTCCTCGTATTCGATCTCGGCTTCGGCCAGAGCGGTGCGAAAGACGGGGTCCCACGACACGGTCTTGAAGCCCTTGTAGATCTGCCCCTTTTCGACCAGGCGCTGCAACACGGTGAGGATGCCCACCTCGTAGCGCGGGTTGGTCGTGAGGTAAGGGTCTTCCCATTCGGCAAGGATGCCCAGGCGCTTGAACTGTTCGCGCTGGGTGTCGACCCACTGCATGGCGAAGTCGTGGCACAGGTTGCGCAGCTCCAGCGGCTCCATGTCGTGGATCTTGTCGCCCACCTTTTTCAGCACCTGTTGCTCGATGGGCAGGCCGTGGCAGTCCCAGCCGGGCACGTAGTCGCAGCGGTGGCCGCGCATGCTTTGGAAGCGCAGGACGAGGTCCTTTAACACCTTGTTCAAGGTGTGGCCCATGTGCAGGTTGCCGTTGGCGTAGGGCGGACCGTCATGGAGGATGTAAGACGGATCCTCTTCGTGCTCTGCAATCACCCGCTCATACAGCTTGTCCTGTTCCCATTGGGCCAGGCGCTCGGGCTCTCGCTGCGCGAGCGAAGCGCGCATCGGAAATTGAGTCTGGGGTAGATTGAGGGTGTCCTTGAAGTCGGCCATAACGAAGGTTTCGCGCACGCCTGGCGCACGAAGCCGCCGAAAATGGGGAGAAATGCACTAAAGTCAAGCTAACCCGCTCATATGCATGAAAAAGTAATAGCAAACCGCAGGCCAAGGCACCGTTCAGGCCCGACCGAGTCGAGGCAGGCCGTCTGCTCAGCCGCGTGACGCGGCGTTTTTTCCTCGGGCAGCACGCGGATTCCCGCATTCCTTGCGTCCACGGATTTTCAGGACCGGAGGGAGCTTGGTCAGCAGGACAAAGGTGACTCTTTCCCAACTCAATCCCTGCAATCCTGCACAGCTGTGGACGAAAAGAGTCGCGAGATCACTACCACCCGGGACGATCTGCATCCTGCTGCGCCAGCCTGCGGATCAACCCTGCCTGTTGTCACTCCGGCAGCGCCGCGATAAAGGTGCCGGTGTGAACGCATACGACGCAGGCAGAGGTCCCAAGTTCGCCCATCAGGCTGTAGCTGCCGGTGTATTCATCGGAAAAATCGAGCGTGACGGAGAAGCTGTGCATCACTTCGGTCGTGGTGTCGTAATAGTGGGCAAAGATCGTGGCTTCGCTGCGGGCATGGTTGAGCGTGTAGGCATAGTGGGCCTCGAAGGGAGCGTTGTCGAAAAACTGGACGTCCCCCGTCTCGCGTCCGCTGTAGTTGAGGGTAAGGCTCAGCCACGGCAGCGCGTCGAGCGGATCCTGATAAAACTCCAGCCTGAGCGCCGTGGTGTCGAAGACGGGGGCGACGTCTGGACCCGGCATACTGAAAGGGTTGGGGATCCAACTCTGCAGGCTGTTCGACCAGGCGAGCAGTGGCGTATCTGGTTGGTAAATCCAGTCACCGGGCGTCGCCGCCCAGCTCCAGGGAGAATCCGTTTCGTGATAATACCACTGAGCCTGCAGGGCAGGGGTAGTGAGGGGCAACGATAGGCAAGAGAAGAGAGCAAGCGTTTTCATCGCGCTTTAGATTGCCAATCTAAAATACGTTGTTCAAGCCGTCTTCGCTGAGGAAAAATCCGGAGGGGAGGGGATCCACAGAATATTGGGTTGGATTTCTCCGTCTTGAAGTCGGCGTGTGCTTTGAAGGCCTGGACTCGCGGTCGGCGTCCCGCTGCTCTCATTTGCGGGTAAAAACTCCGAGTTGTGAGCCATTCCCGCCAAGGGGCTCCGCCTCGCTCCCCCAAAATCCCTGTAATCCTGCACAGCTGTGGACGAAAAGAGTCGCGAGATCGATAAATTCAACCCGCTGCTCTCGTCTCGCCGGCTTCTCCGTCTCCCGCCTTGCCATCTTGGGCTAAAGCGCCACCGTTCTAGAGGACCTCGTCCGCGAGGTGCCGACAAGCCATCCTTTGGCTTGTCATCTGCGGGCGGACGTTTACAGAGTCGCTTGCAGCGGCTTTAGTCGTGCTTATTTAATCACAACCCAAGAAAAGAAAACATTATGTCGCGCCAACCGGTAGTGCTCATCATCCGTGATGGCTGGGGTGAAAACCACAACTCCGCCCATGATTCCTATAACGCCGTCAAGCTGGCCAACACGCCGGTGGCGGACAAGCTGACCGCGAACTGGCCCCGCACCGAAATCATGGCGTGCGGCCGCGACGTGGGCCTGCCGAAGGGCGTGATGGGCAACAGCGAAGTCGGCCACCAGAACATCGGGGCCGGCCGCATCGTGGACCAGGAAATCACGCGCATCGACAAGGCTTTCGAAGAGGGCACGGTGAGCGACAACGCGGTGCTCAACGCCGCGGTGGACCACACCAAAAACAGCGGCGGCGCCCTGCACCTGATGGGCCTCGTTTCCGACGCCGGCGTGCACGCCATGCTCGATCACCTCTACGGCCTGCTCCAGTTTGCGAAGGACAAGGGCGTGGAAAAGCTCTACGTGCACTGCTTCACCGACGGCCGCGACACGGGTCCGTTTTCCGGCAAGGGCTACATCGAGCAGCTCGAAAAGAAGATGCTCGAGATCGGCATCGGCCAGATCGCCAGCGTTTCGGGCCGTTTCTGGGCCATGGACCGCGACCAGCGCTGGGACCGCGTCGAAAAGGCATACAACTGCCTGACCGCTCGCAAGATCGAGCGCAAGGCCGGTAGCGCGAGCGACGCCGTGCAGGCCTATTATGACAAGCCGCTGGACGACAACCGCAAGGGCGACGAGTTCGTCGTGCCGACCGCGATCGTCAACAATCAGGACGAGCCGGTGGGCCCGATCTCCAACGGCGACGCCGTGGTGTTCTTCAATTTCCGCGGCGACCGTCCGCGCGAGCTGACCCGCGCCTTTATCCAGTCCGACTTCGACGGCTTCGACCGTGGCGACCAGCTCGACATCTACTACGCCACGATGACGGAATACCAGAAGGACCTCTGCGACCACGTGGTGTTTCGCAAGCCGGCGAAGATGCCGAGCATCCTCGGCTCCTACGTGTCCGAACTCGGGATCCAGCAGTTTCGCTGCGCCGAGACCGAGAAGTTCCCGCACGTGACCTTTTTCTTCAACGACTACCGGGAAGAGCCCTTCGAGGGTGAAGACCGCGAGCTCATCCAGAGCCCGAAGGACGTCTCGACCTACGACCAGAAGCCCGAAATGAGCGCCTACCAGGTGAAGGATGCCACCAAGAAGGCCATCCTCTCCGGCAAATACGGCCTCATCGTCGTCAACTTCGCCAATGCCGACATGGTGGGCCACACCGGCGTGATCGACGCCGCGGTCAAGGCCTGCGAAACGGTCGACGCCTGCGTGGGCGAACTGCTCGAAGCGCTCGACGAAGTGGGCGGCAAGGCCGTCATCACCGCCGACCACGGCAACAGCGACCAGCTGCGCATGGAAGACGGCTCCGGCGCCCACACCTCCCACACGCTCAACCCGGTTGAAGTCGTCGTCTACGGCAAGGGCTGCGAACAGATGAAGCTGAAGGATGGCGGTCGCCTGGCCGATATCGCCCCCACCATGCTCAAGCTGATGGACCTGCCGCAGCCGGAACCGATGACCGGCGACTGCCTGATCCAGGGCTAAACCCGATGTCCGACTCCAAAATCGTTCCATTCTCCCCCGATTACAGACCGACCATGAAACCGAAGAAAGTGGCTATCCTCACCGCCGGCGGCCTTGCCCCGTGCCTCAACAGCGCGATCGGCATGCTGATCGAGCGTTACACGGAGATCGATCCCTCCATCGAGATCATTTGCTACCGCGGCGGCTATAAAGGCCTGCTGTTGGGCGACGCGATCGTCGTCGACGACATGATCCGTCAGGACGCGGCTGTCCTGACCCGCCACGGCGGCAGCGCGATCGGCAACAGCCGGGTCAAGCTGACCAACGTGAAGGACTGCGTGAAGCGCGGCCTCGTGCAGGACGGCGAAGATCCGCAGAAGAAGGCCGCCGACCAGCTCGTGAAGGACGGCGTCGACGTGCTGCACACCATCGGCGGCGACGACACCAATACCGCGGCGGCCGACCTCGCCAAGTTCCTCAAGGAAAACGATTACGAGCTGACCGTGATCGGCCTGCCCAAGACGATCGACAACGACGTGTTCCCGATTCGCCAGAGCCTCGGTGCCTGGACGGCGGCCGAGCAGGGCGCGGAGTTTTTCCTCAACGCGGTGGGCGAGCACAACGCCAATCCGCGCATGTTGATCGTGCATGAGGTGATGGGCCGCCACTGCGGCTGGCTCACGGCCTTCACCGCCGTCGAATACATGGACCTCATCGACCATGACGACTACCTGCCGGAAATGGGCCTGACCAAGGAGCGCTACTCCATTCACGGCATCTACGTGCCTGAGATGGCCATTGATCTCGAGGCCGAGTCCAAGCGCCTGAAGGAGATCCTGGACGAGCACGACAACGTGAATATCTTCATCTCCGAAGGTGCGGGTGTGGACGACATCGTGCGTGAGATGGAAGCCGCCGGCAAGGACGTGCCGCGCGACGCCTTCGGCCACGTGAAGCTCGATGCCGTGAACCCGGGCAAGTACTTCGCGGAAGAAATCGCCAAGAAGATCGGCGCCGAAAAGGTGCTGGTGCAAAAGAGTGGTTACTATTCCCGTGCCTCCGCCCCGAACGCCGAAGACCTGCGCCTGATCAAGAGCTGCGTCGATATGGCCGTCGAATGCGCGATGAAGCGCGAGGGCGGTGTCATCGGTCACGACGAAGACCAGGACAACGTGCTGCGGGCGATCGAGTTTGACCGCATCAAGGGCGGCAAGCCGTTCGACATCGACACCGAGTGGTTTGAAGACCTGCTCGACGAGATCGGCCAGCCCAAGGGCGCCAAGGCCGACACCAGCCACTAAGGCTACGGGCTTTCCCGTTCTTTATCCCTCAGCCCGTCGGTTATTCCGGCGGGCTGTTTTTTGTCTAGTCGGGGCTAGGCCATAAAAAAGGCCCGCCATGTCGGCGAGCCTTAGGATAGAACCATCCTGCTTGCGAAAGGTTAGTCCTGCTGGCGGCGCAGGGCGTCGACCTCGGCCGGTGTGTGCTTGGCGACTGCCGTGGCATCGGGCGTCCAGACAAAGGTGTCGTTTTGCTTCCTCACGTAGCCGAAGCCGGGAAACTCAAAGTGCGTGGCGAAGACGCGCATGCCATTTTCGGCCAGCGTATCTAAGGTTTCCTGGCGAGTTTCGATCGCCTCTTTATGGTCGAGGTCCAGTAGGAAGTCCCACTCGGGATTGGCGAGGTAGACGTGCTGGTGCAGGGCCAGGTCGGAAAGGTGGAAGAGCAGGTGGTGGCCTTCGTGTGAGAGGCGCACGCCACAGTGGCCGGGCGTATGGCCGGGCAGGGGCACCAGCTGGATGCCGGGCAGAATTTCCTGCCAGTCTTCACACGAAATGACGTTGCTGCGGATGGCTTCCCAGATTTCCGTCAGGGCTTGGGCGTTGGCATCCTGGTTTTCACCGGGCTTGATCTGCTCCCACCAGTGGGCGAGCTCTGCCTCGTGCAGGTAAAAGGTGGCGTTGGTGAAGACGGCGCGGCCTTCTTCGTCGACCAGACCGCCCGCGTGGTCGAGGTGGGCGTGGGTGAGGATGACCTTGTCGATCGCATCGGGGCTGAAGCCAGCGGCGCGCAGGCTTTTGACCAGCTTGCCGGCAAGGGGGTGGCTCTGCCGACCGCGGCCGCAGCCGGCGTCGATCAGGATCAACTCGTCGGGGGATTGGAGTAGCAAGGCGAGGACGGGCAGGCGCAAGGTGTCGCCGGCTTCGTCCGTGGCGGCCAGCGCGCGCTGGACTTCAGGCTGCGTGGCCGTGCGGGGGGCGATAAACTCGTCGACCGGCACCTCCATGAAGCCGTCGTGGAGGGCCCAGGCTTTCCAGGGGCCGATCTCTTGTTGCAGGGCAATCGAGTGCGGGTAGCTCATGGCTGTGCGGTTGAATGGGTGAATGAGTGACGTGTGTATTGCGAAATGCTGTTCGTATATATGTCTGCGCCTCTTTTAGGCGTTTGTCCAGAATAAACGACAAAATTGTCGCAAATTATTCGCCGTGAGTACGACAACGACGGGTATGCTTGCCAAGGCTAGGGCAGGGCCTTAACAAACTAGCCATTCCGTTTCCATTTGCGACCCGCAGCGCACTTCTACATTCTCCCCTGAACCTGACACTATGCCGAAACAGAACGATGATACCCGTGGCTACCTGATCACCTTCGAAGGATCCGAAGGCAGTGGCAAATCCACCCAGATCAGCCGCATCGCCAACCGCTTTGAAGATGCGGGCTACGAAGTGGTCGTCACTCGTGAGCCGGGTGGCACGCGCATCGGCGAAGAGGTGCGTCAGATCCTGATGCACAACGACTCTTCTTCTAATATGACACCCGAAGCCGAGCTGCTGCTGTTTGCCGCCAGCCGCGCCCAGCTCGTGCGCGAGGTGATCTCTCCCGCCATCGAAAACGGCTGCATCGTGTTGTGCGACCGCTTTATGGATTCCACCACGGTGTACCAGGGCATCGCCCGCCAGATCGCTTCGGAGCCGGTGAAGCTGATCAACGAGTTTGCGGTGGGCGATGTGGAGCCCGACGTGACGGTCGTCATCGATGTGCCGGCGGAGCTGGGCTTCGAGCGCATCAAGACGCGCGTGAGCGATCTGACCGACCGCATGGAGGAGGAGAACATCGATTTTTACCAGAAGGTGCGTAACGGCTACCTGATGCTGGCCAAGGCCATGCCCGAGCGCTTCATCATCGTCGACGGGCAGCCGCAGCGCGCTGAAGTCGAAGAGACGATCTGGCGCGCCTTGCGCGATCGCGTGATATAGGCTCATGGCGCTCTCGAGTATCCTCCCGCCCGCTTTGCAGCAGACGCGCCCGGTCCAGGTGCTGGAGCGGCTGCATGCGCGCAATCGCCTGCCGCACGCCATGCTGTTGCACGGTGAGTCGATGCCCTCCCTCGTGGAGTTGGCGCAGGCTCTCGCGGGGGAGATTCTGGGCACCAAGGCTGCCAGGGCCGAGGCACACCCGGATTGCTTCGTCCTGCGCCCCGCTCGCCGGGGCCGGCAGATCCGCATCGTCGACGACAAGGGCAAGGCCAGTCCTAATACGATGCGCTGGATGCTGCAGCAGCTCATGCAGAGTTCCAGCGCGGGCGGCTGCAAGGTGGGCATCATCTACGAGGCCGATCGTCTGAATCGTTCGGCCGAAAACGCCTTTCTCAAGACGCTGGAGGAGCCGCCGCGCGAGACGCACCTGCTACTGGTGACGACCCGGCCCTACGAGCTGCTGCCCACGACGCGCAGCCGTTGCTTCCACTTCCGCCTGCCACTGGCGGAGCGGCCCCTGCAGCACGAGGGCTGGCGCCAGTGGATCGCCGACTACCAGCGCTGGCTGGAAAAGGCGCGCGAGGTGGCGGGCGACGCCGGTGCCCGCGCCGACGTGATCATGCTCACCTACGGGCTCATCTCGCGCTTCAGCGGCTTGCTGGACGAGATCGTGGGCGAGGCGTGGAAGGAGGAAAAGGAGGGCATCTCCGAGGAGTGGAGCGACGAAGAAATCGAGGCGCAGGAAGTCGGCTTGAAGCGCGGAATGCGCGTGCGCCTGTGGCAGGAGATCGAGCTGGCCACGCGTGATAGGGTACTGACCAGCACTTTTAGCCGCGCCACGGCCCAGGGCCTGGCCCAAGCCGTCGAAACGCTCGAGGAGATGGACTTTTTGACCAGCGTCTTCAACCTCAACGACGAGGTGGCGTTGGAGCAGTATTTCCTGCGCTCGCTGCGCATCTGGGCCATGGCCCAGCACTAAGGAGCAAGACATGACGCACCACGAACTCGAAGAGGGCACCGTCGAGGCCCTGGATTTTACGAAGCTCAACCAGATCGGCCAGAGCGGCCTGCAGGTGATCCCGGCCATCGCCCAGGATGTGGAGACGGGTGACGTGCTCATGATGGGCTACGTCAATCGCGAGGCGCTGGAGTACGCCCAAAAGGAGCGCAAGGCCGTCTTTTGGAGCACCAGCCGCAACGAGCTCTGGATCAAGGGGCTGACGAGTGGCAACTGGCTGGCGCTGGAAGACATCCGCGTGAACTGCGAACAGAACAGCATCCTCTATCGGGTGCGCCTGCAGGGCGACGGCGCCTGTCACACGCTGGAAGAGGGGCAAAAAAAACGCCACCGCCGCAGCTGCTATTATCGCCGGCTGCGGGGTGACGGAAGTCTCGAAAAAATCGAGGAGTAGCTACTCTACCTCTTCGATGATGTAGGTCAGGCTATTGCCCCCCAGTTTTTGAAAGGAACCTGTGGTCAAGTCCCCATCGTCCAGCAGGGCATCGATTTTACGCTGGTAATCTTCGTTGATGGTTGGATCGGTAATGGCCAGAGCGGCATAGACGCCGTTCTGTTGATATTGCCAGTCCCAATGGCCACCAATCTTGGAGGTTGCCGTGAAGTCGTCGGCGACGAACGCGTCTTCGAGACCGGGAGGTACGACCCCGGGGGCGGTATCCGCCGGCCAGGCTCCCTGCTCAAAACCATAGTGTTCGAAGATACCGACAAACGTCCGGAACTCCTTGGCTGTCGTCGAAGCGTGCGTGGTCGCACGCAAGCCACGGAAGGTCGGGATCGCAATCGCGGCCAACAGACCGATGATCACAACCACTACCATCAGCTCTAGCAGCGTAAAGCCTGAGCGCTGGCTCCGTGTGTTCATGTTATAAGAGATGATATAATGTTCTTTAGATGTGATCGTCCGCTAGGGGCGATCCCTGAAGAAGAAATCATCTCTTACCCTAATTCGCAACGCTTTCCTGAGGATGCTTGCGTAAGTGTCAATAGGGTAATAACATCACAATCCGCTCTCTTTGCGCGATTTGTGAATTTCTTTACAAGTAAGGCCGTACGTTTCTGTCGGCGCCGCTTTTCTGGCGAACCCGGGCTGGCTTGAGGAGGTCTGCCGTGGGAAACCGTTTGGTTGGCGCACTATAAGCTGCGCTAACCTGCCGCGTAGGGGGTGCGATCGTTGGGAATGGCCGTTAATTCCGCTCGATCTCGTCATCGCGCGTGCGGCCTTGCAGGAGGCTCTGAATGTTGCGGCGGTGGGACTCCTGACGCAGGAAGTTGAGCAGAATGTCGTAGCGTTTGCCGACCTCGATCGAGTTGAGGATGTCCTGGCGCAGGCAGGCGTCTTCACAAAAGGTGGAGGCTGCCAGGTCGGCGAAGGTCGCGGGGTCTTCGACTTTGGCCAGGCAGTCGAGCAGCTCTTCGGGCGCCTCGCTCTGCAGGGCCGGCTCCTCGCGGATGATCTGCACCGCTTCTTCCTGCATCTGGCGGGCCGCCTGGAGCGTAACGGAATACTGGCTCTGGAGCGGCGCGATGCGGGCGACCCGGTAGGGCTGCTCGCGCACGATGCCCTGGATCTCCACGCGCGCCACTCCGTGCAAGACGAGGTTGGAAGTCCCGTCGGGTTGCAGGTAGCTGGCGCGGATGATGCCGACCGTGCCGACGCCGCACATGGGCTCCGGATGATCGAAGCCTTCGCCGCCCGGTTGCTCCTGCACGATCGCAAACATGCGGTGCGTCTCGAGCACGTCGCGCAGCATTTCGCGGTAGCGCGGCTCGAAAATATGCAAGGGCATGACCGCCCGGGGGAAACGCACCACAGATGACAGCGTCATCACCGGTAGCTCCTCCGGCAGATTCCCATCAAAATCCATATGTAAGTTTATGCAGAGAGGCGTGGACGCGCAACGGCTTGAGAATCTTTTCCCAATCATCGGCCCGGTGGGAGCGGTTCGCCGCCGCTAGGGCCGCAAGCTGGCGGCCAACGCCTAGTCCAGCCATTGCCACACCTGGAGGCGTTGCGGGTCGGGGTCGGGCGTTTCGGCGTAGTAGACGGCCAGTCGCAGGGCGCCGAGGCGATCGTCCGGCGCCTTGGGCTTCAGCTTGCGCAAGTCGTCGAAGAGCGTCTCCGGCGAGCGCCCCTGCAGCTCGTCCACGTTCCAGAACCCCAGGTCGATCAAGTCCCGGGCGGCCGCGATGGGCAACCCGGGGATGCGGGAGAGCGGCGAGCGCAGGGCCTCGTAGTCGGCCTCCTTCTTTTTCTTGCGCCCCGGCGGGGGAGGGAATGCGTCCATGCGCTAGTCTCGGATAATCCGGTCGAAGGTGTCACCACGGAAAAAGTGCTTCGGCCCGTCGCTCTGCAGAAAATCATGCGGGAAGCCGAGTTCGATGGCGCTCACGTCGTCGAGACGCTGCACCTGCTCCGGCGCAAGCTCCCAGTCGACACAGGCGAGGTTGTCCTTCAGCTGGTCCAGCTTGCGGGCACCGATGATGGGCATGGCCTGCTTGGCGCGCAGCCAGTTGAGGGCGACCTGGGCCGGACTGTGGCCAACTTCTCGGGCCACGGCGATCACTTCGTCCGCGATCTTCAAGTTGGCCTCGGTCAAGCGCTCGTTGTCGCCGCGCGTGGTATCCACCTGATCCTTGTTCTGGCTGGAGAACTTGCCGCTGAGCAGTCCCGCGCCGAGCGGCGACCAGGCCAACACGCTCAGGCCCAGATGCGCGGCCATGGGCGTCAACTCGCGCTCCACGGTGCGCTGGGCCAGATTGTATTCGATCTGGATCGCGGCAAAAGGCGTCCAGTCCTTTTGCTCGGCCAGCGTATTGGCGCGCGCAACGAGCCAGGCCGGCATGTCGGAGACGCCCACGTGCAGGATCTTGCCGGCCCGCACCAGTTCGTCCAACGCCCGCATCACTTCGTCGATCGGCGTGATGAGGTCCCAGGCGTGCAGCCACAGCAAGTCGATGTAGTCCGTCTGCATGCGCTGCAGGCTGCCCTCGACGGACTGGCGCAGGTTCTTCTTGTGGTTGCCCCCGCTGTTGGGGTCGCCCTGACGCTTCATGAAGGTGTATTTGGTGGCGATGACGAAGCGGTCGCGCGCGCTTTTGGCGAACTCGCCGACATATTTCTCGCTCGTGCCGTTGGTGTAGCCGTCGGCCGTGTCGATAAAGTTGCCGCCGGCTTCGGCGTAAGCGTCCCACTGCTGCTGCGAGGTCTTCTTGTCGGCGCCAAAGCCCCAGTCTTCGCCAAAGGTCATCGTGCCGAGCGCAAGTTCCGCTACGCGGAGGCCGGTGTTTCCGAGCAATCGATAGTGCATGTAGGAGTCTAACACGCCTTACCGCAGCTGCAACCAGCGCGACGAGGGGCGGGGGCTTACGGTAAGCCGGAACCAGCGTTGAAACGGCAGTGCTCTTCTGGATTCTGCTGATCTATCGGGTGGAGGGGATCGCATGGCCTTGCGGCTCGCCGCCTTACTCAACCGTTCACTGAACGCGGCTTGCCAAGGTGGGTTGACGGTGGACATGCTGCGCGCTTTTGGCTCATGGATCTTTCTTGGCTCTATCTTCTGCCGGTTGCGGCGGCGCTCATGTACACGGTGGCCAGCCTGCTGCAAAAGCAGGCGATGGACTTCCAGGTGGGGGCGACGCGGGTGCTGTTCATCAGCCACTGGGTCTTCTTCGTCTGCGTCATGCCGGCCTATTGGCTGGGGCCTACATCGCCGGACTGGAGCTTGTGGTGGACGCCGCTGCTGGCGGGCACTCTGTCGGCCTTGGGCGCGCTCTTCACGATCCTTGCGATCAAGCTGGGTGACGTGTCCGTCGCGACGCCGCTGATGGGGATCAAGGTGCTGGCGGTGGCGGTGATCGCGGTGGTGTTCCTGACCCAGCCCGTGCCGCTCTCCTGGTGGCTGGCCGCCGTCATCACGGTTGTGGCGGTGTATTTGCTGGGGCGCAAACCCAGTGCCAGCGGCCGGTCCGTCTGGCCGACGGTGTGTCTGGCGACGCTGGCGAGCGTGTTTTACGCGGGCATGGACGTCACCTTCAGCGCCTTCGCCAAGCCCTTCGGCTTCTTCCAGTTTGTGGCGTTGGCGCAAGTGGTGGTGGTGGCGACATCTTTCCTGCTCTGGCCGTTCTTCTCCGCGCCCTTGCGGGCGGTGCCACCGGTTGCGCTACGCTGGATCGTGCCGGGCGCGGTGTTGATGGCGGCCCAGTTTTACTGCATGGCGTTCAGCCTGGCGGAGTCGGGCGAGCCGACTGCGGTCAACATCCTCTACAGCTCGCGCGGCATGTGGTCGGTCGTGCTGGTGGCGTTGGTCGGGCACTGGTTCAACAACCGAGAGCGACATGCGGGCCGGGCGGTCATGATCGAGCGCTTCACCGGCGCGGGACTTTTGTTGGTTGCCATCGCCATCGTGATGATGACAAGCCATTAACATGCGAGCAGTCGTGCAACGAGTCGCGTCCGCCTCTGTGGCGGTCGATGGAAACGTAAAGGCTTCGATTGGGCGGGGCCTGCTGGTCTTCCTCGGGGTGTCCGCCGAAGACGGTGAGCAGGACATCCCCTGGTTGGCGCACAAGATCCCCCATATTCGGATCTTCGAGGATGACGAGGGGCGCATGAACCGTAGCGTGATCGACGAGGGTGGGGACATCCTGCTGATCAGCCAGTTCACGCTCTTCGGCAATCTGAAGAAGGGCACGCGGCCATCCTTCAACCGCGCCGCGCCGCCGGAACAGGCCTTGGCGCTCTACGAGGCCTTCCACCGCGTGCTGGAGCAGGAGCTGGGCAAGCCCATCGGCACGGGACAGTTTGGCGGCGATATGCACATACCGGCTGAGAACGACGGCCCGATCACGCTGTTCATCGACTCCAACCAGCGCGATCTCTAGGCCCGCTTGGGCCGGAGACAAAGACGCCCCGCTCACGGCGAAGCGAGAGCGGGGCGCGTAAAAGGAAATCCCGAAGCGTCGGGACCTAGTTGGCGACGACGTTGAGGATCTTGCCCGGCACGTAGATCACCTTGCGCACGGTCTTGCCCTCGAGGTGGGGGGCTACCTTCGGATCGGCCTTGGCCTGTTCGAGCACCTGGGCCTGGGTGGCGTCCTTGGCCACCATGGCCTCGCCGCGCGGTTTGCCGTTGATCAGCAGGCCGATCTTGACCTCCGCCGACTCGAGCAGGGCCGCGTCGTATTTCGGCCACTGGGCCTTGGCCACGGTGCCTTCGCCGCCGAGACGCTGCCACAGCTCTTCGCTGATGTGCGGGCAGATGGGGGCGAGCAGTTGCACGAAAGCGCGTGCTGTCGAGGCCTGCACGGTCTCGGCCTTGGCCACGTGATTCATGAAGATCATCATCTGGCTCAACGCGGTGTTGAAGCGCTGGTGCTCCATGTCGTCGCCGACCTTCTTGATCGTTTCGTGCAGGAGCTTGAGCGTGTCCTTCTGCTCTTCGCCCTCGTCCTGGACCTTGGAATTCACCGCACCGTCGCGGCCGGCGAACTCGTTCCAGACCTTTTGCAGGAAGCGGAAGACGCCCTTGATGCCGTCGGTCTTCCACGGCTTCATGTCGTCCAGCGGCCCCATGAACATCAGGTAGGCGCGCAGGGCGTCGGCCCCGAACTCCTGGATGTAGTCGTCGGGGTTGACCACGTTGCCGCGGCTCTTGGACATCTTTTCGCCGTCTTCGCCCAGGATGATGCCCTGGTGGTAGAGGCGCAGGAAGGGCTCCGGCTCTTTCAGCACGCCGATGTCGACGAGGAACTGGTGCCAGAAGCGCGCGTAGAGCAAGTGCAGGGTCACGTGCTCGGTGCCGCCCATGTAAAAGTCGACGCTGCCCCAGTAGTCGCGGATCTCCGGCGCGATGAGCTGCTCGGTGTTCTTGGGGTCGAGATAGCGCAGGTAATACCAGCAGCTGCCGGCCCATTGCGGCATCGTGTTGGTTTCACGGGACGCGGGCACCCAGGCGTCGCCTGCGGGCTGCGTCTCGGTGCGGCTGACAGTCTCGCCCGTCTCCAGGTTGAACCACACGTCGACCCATTCGGTGACCTTCGAGAGCGGGCTCTCGCCGGTGCCGCTGGGCTTGTAATTCTCCGTCCTGGGCAGCACGAGCGGCAGTTGCTCCGCCGGGATCGGCAGCGCGTAGTAGGTCTGGCCGCCGTCTTCGTAAGAGACGGTTTCCTCCGGCATGTCGCGGGCGACCACGCCGCCCAGCTCCCTGGCCTTGCGGTAGGCCGCCTCGTCGACAAAGACGATGGGGAAGGGCTCGCCCCAGTAGCGCTGACGGCTGAAGAGCCAGTCGCGCAGGCGGTAGTTGACCTGCGCCTCGCCGCGCTGGTGCTGCTCCAGCCATTTGATCATGGCCTCCTTGGCCTCGGCGATCTGCAAGCCGTTGAGGAAATCGCTGTTGATGCAGGGGCCGTCTCCGGTGTAGGCCTTGCCGGTGAAGTCCTCCGGCGGTTGCACGGTGCGCACGATCGGCAGGTCGTAAGTCTCGGCAAAATCCCAGTCGCGCTCGTCCTGCGCCGGCACAGCCATGATCGCGCCGGTGCCGTAGCTCGCCAGCACGTAGTCGGCGATCCAGATGGGCACGCGCTTGCCGTTGACGGGGTTGATCGCGTAGCTGCCGGTGAAGACGCCCGTCTTGATCTTGGCCAGCTCGGTGCGCTCCAGGTCGCTCTTCTTGGCTGCGGCCTCGATGTAGGCGTCCACCAGTTCGCGCTGGTCGCCGGTCGTCAGCTGCTGCACCAGTTTGTGCTCGGGCGAGAGCACCATATAGGTGACGCCGAAGAGGGTGTCGGGCCGGGTGGTGTAGACCTCGATCTTCGCGTCCTGCTCCTCGATGTCGAACACCACTTGCGCGCCCGTGCTGCGGCCGATCCAGTGGGCCTGCTGCTTCTTGGACGATTCGGGCCAGTCGAGCTTTTCGAGGCCTTGCAGCAGCTTTTCGGCGTAGGCGGTGATGCGCAGCACCCATTGGCGCAGGTTTTTGCGCACCACGGGGTGCCCGCCGACTTCGCTCTTGCCGTCGATCACTTCCTCATTGGCCAGCACGGTGCCGAGCTCGGGGCACCAGTTGACCGGCTGCTCGCTGACGTAGGCCAGACCGTGCTTGTAGAGCTGCAGGAAGATCCACTGCGTCCACTTGTAGTAGATCTCGTCGGTGGTGTTGATCTCGCGGTCCCAGTCGATGGCGAGGCCCAGCTTGTTGAGCTGACGGGTGAAGGTGGCCACGTTGCGCTGGGTCGTCACGCGCGGATGCTGGCCGGTCTTGACCGCATACTGCTCGGCGGGCAGGCCGAAGGCGTCCCAACCCATCGGGTGCAGCACGTTGTGGCCGGTTGCCCACTTGTAGCGCGCGATGACGTCGCCGCCGGTAAAGTTTTCAGCATGGCCGGCGTGGAGACCCGCCCCGGAAGGGTAGGGATACATCTCCATCACATAATACTTGGGCCGCTGGGTGTCCCCGTCGATCGCCTTGAAGGTCTTTTCCTGCGCCCACTGATCCTGCCAATGGGCTTCGATCGCGGTAAAATCGTAGTCTTTGCACTGCGTGGCCATATCGCTCATCAAGTAAAGCGGCCAGCTTGCGTGCCCGTGCGGGAGAGGTCAACGCCGGAGGGCAAGGATCGCAACCGCGGGTGTGCACGGTGGTTTTGCTGGATGATTGCAAAATGCTTTATTGCGCCGACCTCAGTCATGCAATTAACCGAAATCCGCTGATTTAGCTGGCTCAGGGAGGTTCAGGAGGTTGCACCCCGCGATGCGATCCGGTCGAAGATTCAGTTCCGATCCCATAAATCCTGTAGCAGAACGTTCATGTGTAGGGGCTCGCCCTGCGCCGCGAAGGCCCTTTCCCCGGGGTTGGGCGGCTGGTACAGGAACCGCTAGAACGGGTCAAATTGATCTGAGGCCGATACAAGGCTTTATTTGCGAAAAGCTTACAACATTCGAGCTGTCTAGCCGCGCGTTTGTCTTCGACGAATGGTCGTGGGTGTGAGCGCATGGTTTTCGAAATTGGCAGACTTTTGGCTAGGGTTTCAGACCTAGTCTTATCGCGGGGGCTTTCGGCCCTCCGCTACATTCCAGTGTCATGAGCATTCAACGCGAAATCCAGAAACGCCGCTGGCGTCAGTTGCTGCTGCTGGCGATCGTCTTACCGGCCCTGACCCTCTTTGTCTCACACGAATTGGGGCTGCACGTATTCCACTTGCCCAAAGCGGGCGTCTTCAGCCTCGCCTTTCTGTTTGTCTGCGGCGGCGCCATCCTTACCGCCAGTAACTGGCGCTGTCCCGTGTGTCGGACGTATCTCGGCGGGTCGATCAACCCGGAGCGCTGCCGGGGGTGTGGACGCCGTCTGCGCGGTGTGGGTGATTAGCGTCATGAGCAACGGTTTGGGGTAAGACTGCGTTCTCAAAAACGGTGAGGAGCGCGGTATTTCGCTTGCAGTCAGGGCCTGAACAGGCGAACGTAACAGGCCGCGCCTGCGCGGACGCCTACCCCAGCCCCTATTTTCGTTTGATGAACACGCAGACCTTGAACGTGAAGCGGAAGTTCGAACGACGCCGCAAGTGGTTTCTGATCCTGCAGCTATTGTCGTTCACGGTCTTTCTGTTGCTGTTCGTGGTCGACCCCGGGGATTCGCTCCTGCCGGGGGTATCGAGCTCGCTGATCCTGTCGATCATCCTGGGCGTCCTGTTGCTCAACCCGATCCTTTCGCTCCTGATCTGGCGCTGCCCGTCTTGCGGACACCTGCTCGGGCGCTCCTGCAACCTCAAGCACTGTCGCCACTGCGGGGTGCGACTCGAGGAGTAGAGGGGCGCGATAAGGGCTTGCCGTTTCGCCGTCGCCCGTTGACGGTTGGGAGACGGGCGCATGGGGCGTCCGCGGCATGATGGATAACCCAGCGGCTTATAGAAAGCGCAAGCGACTCGAGGGCAGGGTGCAACTCGCGATGGGCCTGCTCGTCGTGCTGGCGACCGTCTACATGGCGACGGCCGACCGCTGGCTGCCCGGTTTGCCCGAAGGACTCGCGCAGGTGTTGCGCGCGACGGTGCCGTATCTCGCTTTGCTGGCGGTGGTCATTTGTGCGGCCTTGCTCGACTATGCTGGACGCTGCCCCGCCTGCCAAAAGCGCGTGCGCGGCCACGACCCGGCGACCTGTCCCCAATGCGGCGCGCCCCTCCACGATTCGGCCCGGAGCTCCGACTGACTTTTTCTCATGGCAATCATTCTCGCGGTTTTTATGGCGATCGTCGCCCTCGATACCATGCGCAAGCGCGCCCGACTGCGCCAGATGGCGGACTCGCCCCTCAGCAAGGCGAGTCCCGAGCAGTTTCAGGAATGGCGCGGCTACGAGACCCTGGCGCTCAAGCGGTTGATGATCGGCTGCAAGATCTTCTTCTTCATCTGCGTGCCGCTCAGCTTAGTGCTGCCGCAGCTGACGAGTCCGGAGCTCCAGCGGGGCGTCATGCTCGTGATCCTGGCTGGCTTGCTCGGGGTGGTGGTCTTCGCCGCCCTGCACCTGCAACCCGCGATCAAGGCCCGCAAGCTGCGCAAGCAGTATCACATTCTCTTTGTCTGAGCCGTTGGAGGCCGCGCCTTACGAAGACGGCACCAGGCGCGAGTCGTCCAGGTCTGGGTGGTCGGACTGGCCCAACAGTCGATGCGGTGACAGTGCGTAGAGGATGGCGGCGGAGAGGATCAGCAGGGCGCCATCCAGTTCCACCAGTTCTTCGAGGAAGGGGTGGTGCGTTTGCTCGAAGAGCGAGCCCAACACCAGCAACGCACCGCCGCCGATACAAAACAGCGCGATCCGCGTGCGCACGATGGTCCAGAACTCCCGCAGGTGCTGCCGATAGGTGACGCCAAAGCGCACGATCAGCGCGAGAAAGGCGAAGGCCAGCAGCAGGTCCTTGCTCGTGCCACCGGTGAAGAACTTCACGACCTCGGGCAGATTCAGCTCCGCCATGTCCACTTCGCGCAGGAAGAAGGTCAGGCAGGCGAGCGAAAAGGCTGCCCCCAGCCACCGCTCGAAGCGCTGCACATGCAGCAGCCCCCAAAGCGCGCAGAAGAAGCCGCCCGCGTAAAAGCAGGCCTGCAGATTCTCGATCAGCTCGTTCTCGGCGTAGAGCTCGGAGCGTCCCTGCAGCATTACCTCTTCAATCAGAACGCCGTTCAGCAGCAGAACGGCGAGGATGGCAAACGTGTTATTGATCATGACTTGAGTGCGCTTTCGTGCCGCGGCGGAATGTGACGCAGTTGTCACAATTCCGTTGCACGACTGAGACAGAAATCGCTTTCAAGCCGTATCAAACTGTCAGAATCGCTTTAAATCAAACGATTGTATGTAAAATGTTATCTATCTTTTTACATAATAAGGGCTCTTCTTGGTTTGTTTCGCTACGTAATTGTCACACTGAGGTCCAATTTACCGCACTTAAAAAAAACGCAAAGGCGAGTATCCGCTACAGGCACATAAAAAAGGCGGCCCGTGAGTAGGCCGCCTGAAAGGAGGGGCGTTGGTGCGTGGGCTAGCCCTGTTTGGCCAGCTTTTGCTCGGCTGCCTGGACGATGCGTTGCTTCAGCGCTTGCACATCAGTGTCGAGCAGCTCCTGCGGATCGACGGGGTTCGGGTGGATCGGCGGCAGGGTGTCGAGCTGGTCGTTGAGCACCAGGTTGCGGTTCGCGGCTACCTCGTCGATGCGGTCCGTAGGCTGGAAGAGCGGCACGACCTGCAACACCTCCGGATGGTCCTGAACGATTTCGCCGATGGCGAGCACGGCCTGGCTGAAGCGGTCGAGCTCGGCCTGCGTAAAGCTTTCCGTCGGCTCGATCATCACGCCAAAGGTCTCGGGCCAGGCCACGGTGGGGGCGTGATAGCCGAAGTCGAGGAACAGCTTGCCGATGCGGGCGATGACGGCCGCCTTCGCGATACCGGCTTCCTCGAGGCGTTTGAAGTCGGCCTCGCTCAGCGTCATGATGAACTCGTGCATGCGCTTTTCTTCGCTGCCGGCGGGCAGGAGCGGGAAGCGTTTTTGCACATCCTGCATGCAGTAGCGGGCGGCGAGCACGGCCACGGCAGACATGCGGCGCACGCCCTCCTTGCCGAGGCGGCAGAGGTAGGTGTAGGCGCGCACCTTGTGGCCGAAGTTGCCCCAGTGACGGTGGAAGCGGCCGATGCTGTGCTGCGGATTGACGGTGACGAACTTGTCGCCGCGCTTCTCGATCTGCACCCCGGGCAGGAAGCTCTCGAGCGCGGAGCTGACGGCGACGAAGCCGTCGCCCGGACCGCCGCCGCCGTGGGGGATGGACCAGGTCTTGTGCAGGTTGTTGTGCACCGCATCGACGCCCAGCGCACCGAGGTCGACCCAGCCCGCGATGGCGTTCATGTTCGCGCCGTCCATATAGACCAGGCCGCCGGCGTCGTGAACCTTGTCGGCGATTTCCTTGAACTTGCGCTCGAAGAGGCCCGTGGTGTTGGGATTGGTGACCATGATGCCGGCCAGGTTGGCACCGTGCTTCTCGATCTGGGCGTCGAGATCCTCATCGTCGATCAGGCCGTTTTCACCGCTCTTGAGCAGGGCCAGGGTGCAACCTGCCATGCTGGCGGTGGCGAAGTTCGTGCCGTGGGCGGAGGCGGGGATCAGCAACACCTTGCGGTGGCCTTCGCCGCGGCTGCGATGGTAGGCCTGAAAGAGCTTGATACCGACCAGTTCGCCCTGGGCGCCGGCCACCGGCATGGTGGTGACGGCCGCCAGCCCGGTGATCTTGCGGAACCATTCCTGCGACTCCCACAGCACCTCCAGCGCGCCCTGGGCATCCTCGAGCGGCGTCTGCGGGTGCAGATCGGCAAAGCCCGGCAACGCGGCGGCCCAGTCGTTGAGGTAGGGGTTGTATTTCATGGTGCAGGAGCCGAGTGGGTAGATTCCCTCGTCGGGGCTCACGTTCATTTCCGCCAGCTGGCTGTAGTAGTCCTTCAGCTTTTCCTCGCTGTAGCGCGGCAGGGCGGGGGCCTGCTTGCGCTGGAAGGGCGCGGGAACCTTGGGCAAATGAGCGGAAGGCTGGGTGGGCTCGCCATAGCGCTGGGTAAAGAACGCCACGGCCTTGGCCACGACGTCGGTATCCTGGCGGTCGCTGGTGGAGAGCTTCAGCAATTGGCGTCGACCGCCGATACGTTCGCTGACGTCGACCCCCAGGTGCAGGCCGGCTTCGCGGGCGGCGGTCAACAGTTCGTCGACAGGCTCCGGCACCTCGAGCGTCACCTCGTTAAAGAACGGGGCCTCCTGGAATGCCGGCAGCACGCCCTGGAAGCGGGTCAGCTGTTCGTAGAGCTCGACTGCGATGGAGCGAGCCTGCCGCAGCATGGCGCCGAGGCCTTCGGCCCCGCGTTCGAGCATGGAAGCGCCGGCGAGGGTGGCGAGAAAGGCCTGGTTGGAGCAGATGTTGGAGGTCGCCTTCTCCTTGCGGATGTGCTGCTCGCGGGTGCTCAGGACCATCACGCGGCAATCGCGGCCGGCCGCGTCCTGGCCCTTGCCCACATAGCGGCCCGGAGTGTAGCGGATGCTGTTCTTGCTCTTGTCGTTGTAGCGCACGCCAAAGAGGCCGAGGCCGGGGCCGCCGAAGTTGGGTCCGAGGGCGAGGTGTTGGGCTTCACCGACCATCAGGTTGGCACCGTCGGTGCCGAAAGCGCTGGGCTCCTTCAGGCCGTCCGGGCCGAGCAGCATGGGATCGACCACGGCGACGCTCTGCACCTTCAGCTCGGCGCACAAGTCGGTCATGGCGTCGACGTCTTCGAGCAGGCCCAGCGTGTTGACCTGCGGGAAGACGATGGCGCCGAGGCGCGGGCCCAGTTCTTCGGCCTTTTCACGCACGGCCTCGAGGGAGATGCGGCCGGTTTCCGGATCCAGCGGCACGCGCTCGATCGAGTTGTCGGTGTCGGCGATCAGGGTGTCGACGACTTCGAGGTCGGCCGGGTAGAGGCCGTCGCAGACAATAGCGACATCGGCCTTGCGCTGGATGCGCAGCGCCGTCGCAATGGCTTCGTAGAGGCCGCTGGCGCGGTCGTAAAGGGAGCTGTTGATCGCCTCGAAGCCGGTCAGCTGGGTCAACGCGCACTGGTAGATCCAGTGGCAGATCAGCGTGCCTTGCGAGCGCTCCGGCTGGTACGGCGTGTAGGAGGTGGTCAGCTTGCGCAGGCCCAACACGTAGGGCACGATGGGGCTGACGCTGAAGTGAGGCAGGCCGTCGCCCAGGAAGCCCGGCAGCACATGGTTGCGTTGCGAGATAGCTTCCAGGTGCGCCGCCGTTTCCTCGTAGCCCAACTCCTCCGGCAGATCGGGCGCCTTGGAGAAGCGCACGTCACTGGGCACGTGGGCGAAGAGGTCCTCGAGTTTGCTCAGGTTCAGCCGCTCCAGCATCGACTGGAGTTCGGCATCGCTCGCCGGCAGGTAGTGACGGTGCGATTCGCGGGGGAGGGCGGCGGGATCGTACGGAAGTTTGGACATCAGTTGCGGTGGACTTTTCGAAGTTGCTTCGTGGCGGCGAAAGGTCATTCAACAAGCTTGCTTTATCCGCAAGCCGGAACTGAAGATGACAGTTTCAGGCCGACTCTTTGCCATGAACAAAAAGGAACGTGCTGCAATTGTCTACCAACAGCTCCAAGATTTCTGCCCAAAACCCATCATCCCATTAAGATATTATGATGCCTACTCATTGCTAGTAGCTGTGCTACTGAGCGCCCAGTGCACCGATGAGCGGGTAAATCAGGTGACGCCAAGGCTTTGGGAACTGGCGCGCACGCCGCAAGAGATGATGAAGATCCCGGAGGAGAAGATCCTGGAGATCGTGCGTCCCTGCGGACTGGGCCCGCGCAAGGCCAAAGCGATCAAGGAACTGTCCCGAATCTTGAGCGAGGAATACGGCGGTGAGGTGCCCCAGGAAGAGGCGCAACTCGAGGCGCTGCCGGGCGTCGGGCACAAGACGGCCGAGGTCGTGCGTGCGCAGGCCTTCGACATCCCGGCATTTCCGGTCGATACCCATATCCACCGCCTCGCCCAGCGCTTCGGCCTGACCAGTGGCAAGAACGTCGTTCAGACGGAGAAAGACCTGAAGGCGCTCTACCCGCCGGAGACCTGGGGCCATTTGCACTTGCAGTTCATCTACTACGGGCGCCAGCACTGCACGGCCCGCAAGAAGTGCGACGGCAGCACCGATGCCTGCCCGCTGTGCCCGATCGTCAACGCTGGTCGGAAGACGCCGCGCAAGACGAAGAAGGCCTAGCGTCTTCGGGAGGTGAAGTCGGAGGTCTTTGATCCACAGATTGCACCGATTTTCAGGATGATCTTTTATTAAAACACGGTTATTTGTCGGCGCGCCTTCTCCCAGGGCTGCCGCCTCTCAAAAGAAAAAACCGTTGAATCTGCGTCATCTGTGAAGGACATAAAATGTCTTCAAGGCTGACGCTCCATGTCTGTTGAATCGGCGGTTCAATGCTCGGGCCTGTTTTTATGCTGGTCGGATCATGCTGAAGGATAGCGTCTTAAGCGTGTTGTCCCGAACTTTGGCGCAGGAGGTGTTTTAGGTTGGGCATGAACCTCTGGAAACGATTCAACCTGACCTTCCGCACCGAAGTCACCCGTCTGCTGGACGAGGTGGAAAACCACGAGGCCGTCGCAGATGCGCTGCTCGCGAAAGCCCGTCAACAACTCGCGCGCGCCGAGATGCGGCTGGACCGCCTGCAGCGCGAACGGGAAGACCTGGACCAGCAACAGGCGGAAGCCCGCAACAAGGCTGAGCAATGGCAGCAACGCGCGCTCCAGCACGCGGATAAGGACGAGGCGCTGGCCCTCCAGTGTCTGCAGCGCAAGAAGGCTGCCGAGACGTGGGAGCGGCAGTGCACTCAGGAGGCGGCCGAGCTCGAGGCCTTGATCCACGAGGTTGAGCAGGAGTTGGCCGAGAGTCGCCGTTTGATCGCGGAGTTGAACCGGCGCAAACAGGGCCTCGCCGCGCGCGAACTGACCGCCAGGGCGCAATCGGATACCCGGGCTGCGGCGGGAGATGAGGAGCTGACGGGTCTGCTCGATCGCTGGGAAGAGAAGGTGCGTGCGCGGGAGTTGCAGCGTCCGGTGACGGGTGGCAAGCAGCGGGACGCCCTGGAACATCGTTTTGCGCGGGAAGAGGAGCAGGCCGAGCTGGCGGCCGAGCTCGCCGCCCTGCGTGCCCATCCCCAAACGGAGGCCTAAACGATGAGCACCCGCGCTGAACCGCCCCCGTTGCCTCCAGTGGCCGCATCGAATGAAGAACCGTCTTCCACGGGCCGCCACTTTGCTTTCTCCCAACTGCTGCGTTGGGCAGGTGGGCTCCTGCTCGCGGCCTCCGCCGGCAAATTCGTCATCACCGACCTGATCCAGCGGGGTCCTCTCGGCCAATACGGTGCCTTTCTCGGCTTTACGCTGCTGCTCGCGCTTTGCGGCTGGTTTGTCACCCGCCGTTGGCGGGATGCCGCGACCGGGAGGGCCTTGCTGGGCCTGGCGGCTGGCTTTGTGCCCGCGCACTTCGGGCAGCTCGGCGGCATGCTCTACGATAGCACGTGGGGCACCCTACACCTGGGGGTGCCGCTGTGGGGGCTGCTGGCCGTGGCCTTTCCGGTTCTGGCGGGCGTCACCTGGCTGGGCATGTCATCCCTGTGCCGCTCGCGGGCGAACCTGTTGACGGTGACCTATCTCGGCGGACTGGCGCTGCTGTTGCCGACCTGGCGGGAGCCGTGGATCATCGAGTCGGTCACCCTGGGCCTGCTGCTCGGTACCGTCGTGCTGCTCGAGGTGCTGCGCCGGCGCGGGACCGGCTTCGTCGGCCTTGAGGGCCTGCTCACGCAAGTGGCGTTCTTTCCGGCCGTGCTGCTGTTGCCGTTGCGTCAATTTATCTGGCACGACGCAGGGACCTCGCTCGCGCTTCATGTGCTGACTGCGGCCACCCTGGGCTATCTAGTCACCGGCGTGCTGGCGCGTGGCATCCGCAGCCCCATCCTGAAGCGTCCGGTCGAAGTCTTCGGCCTGGGCTTCTGGTTTGTCGGCTGGGCGTATCTGTTGGGGATGGGCGGCTGGTTGTCCACGTTGCCCACGGTGGCCTGGATGCTGTGTTTCTCGGTGCCGGTGGTGATTTGGAGCCTGACGCGCCCGGTGGAAGATGGCCAATGGCTGCGCAGCTTGACTGCGATCCTGCTCGCCGTTGCCTCGCTGGCCCTGCTGCCGGAAGATTTCACCCGTGGGGCCGAGCCCATCCTCTTTGGCTTGGGGCTGTTGCTGATCGGCCTCGCCTGCCACCTGCGCGAGCGGCTGCTGTTGGGCTTCGCGCTGTTGACCGTGCTGATAGCGGGCCTCGATAGCTTCGGCACGGTGCTCGGCTCGCTCTTCCACTGGCACTGGAGCCTGCTCGGCGTCGCCGGCCTGTTGACGATCCTGTTCGGTGCCTGGCTCGAACGCCTCGACGCCCGCCACGTCTACCGCCGCTTCCGCACGGAATGGCGCTAGGCTAGGGCAGGTCGTCCGTCCCGGTGCGTTGGAGACCCAACGCGCCGCGTTCGTAGTCATGGGCCAGCACGATCAGGCAGCGCTTGCACAGGCAATCGTCGTAGTGGTCGTCGATGTAGTCGATCAACGGTTTCGGCAAGGCGACGCTGGAGCAATCGCAGTGCACGATGTTGTTCATCTTGCAGACGAGGTCGCCGCCGCAGCGCGGGCAGGCTTTGTGTTCATGTTTTTCCATCGCGTGTCGCCCTTGCAGATTCAGTATGACAATCGACTGTCATTTAGAATGCTTAAGGGCCATAACGCGAGAGGCAAATGGGCGTGCCGGCAGTTTTGGGGAAGTGCTTGGGCCGGGCCGAGAAAGTTGACTTCTATAGTAAACCAGACCAGACTTGGTTTAATGAAGATGGTCAATATCCAAGAGGCCAAGACAAACCTCTCACGCCTGACGGAAGAGGCGGCTGGTGGGGAAGAGATCATTTTGGCCAAGGCAGGCAAACCCGTGGCGAAGTTGGTGGGCTTTGAAAAACCCAAGAGCCCTCGAAAGGGAGGAAGCATGCGCGGATTGGTGGTTCCTGATGATTTCGATGCTCCGAGTCCTGAAATTGAAGCACTCTTTAACCAGTGAAGCTGCTTCTGGACACCCACATCGTGCTCTGGTGGCTGGGGATGCCCGAACGCCTGAGACCCGAGGTGCATCGAACGATTGCCGATTCGGACAACCTCGTTTTTTTTAGTGCGGTCAATAGCTGGGAAATCGCGATCAAAGTGAGCTTGGGGAAGCTACCGGTCCTCGACCTTGAAGAAATGCATCGGGATCTTGAGAAAGATTACATTCGGCCCCTGCCGGTCCTTCCAGAGCATACGCAAGCCCTGGTTGATTTACCGTGGTTGCATAAGGATCCCTTTGATCGCCTGTTGCTTGCTCAGGCGCAACACGAAGAACTGACCTTGGTCACTCGCGATGAAGCGATTTTGGCCTATCCCGTTTCACTGCTACAAGGATGATCGGGATTCCTTCAAAAATGGTGGGAGATGGCAGAGTTGAACTGCCGACCTCCAGTGTGTCATACTGGCGCTCTAACCAACTGAGCTAATCCCCCAAAGAAGAAAAACATTGATAAAACCACGGTTGCTGGTTGTTTCAAGACAAAAATCACACTCTTTTTCATGCTTCACTACCTGCGGATCCGAAACCTGGCGTTGATCGAGGAGATCGAGCTCGAGTTTGGCCCTGGGCTGACCGCGGTAACGGGCGAGACCGGCGCGGGTAAGTCCATCTTGCTCGGGGCGTTAAAGCTGCTCTCCGGTTCACGGGGAGACAAGTCGGTCATCCGGCAGGGGCAGGGCCGCTGCGAGGTGGAGGCCGTGCTGCATTTTGAGGATGCGACGGAGGTCGATGCCCGGTTGGAAGCCTTGGGTTTGCCGCCGACCGAGGAGGGCAACCTGATCCTGCAGCGCAGCATCGACCGCAAGAAGCCGGCACGCGTGCAAATCAACGGCAGCCTCAGCACGGTGGCCTTGCTGCAGGAGCTGGGCACGGAGTGGATTGACTTTCACGGGCCGGGCGAACCGCAGAAGCTGCACCACGAGCGCTGGCAGCTGTCGCTGCTCGACGCCTATGGACAAAACGAAAAACTGCTCGCTCGGTATGGCGAGGCCTACCGCGCATGGCAGCGCAAGCTGAAGCAGATCGAGCAACTGCGCCAGAGCGAGCGGTTGAGCCCCGATGAGGTGGACTTCTTGCAGCACCAGATCGACGCGATCGACGAGGCCGCATTGTCCGAAGACGGCGTGCTGCAGCTGGAGCGCGACTTCGCCCGCTTGACCAGTGCACAGGAGCTGACCGAGGGCGCGTCGATGATTTCTGCCGGCATTACCGGCGAGGAGGGGGCCGTGGAGCGCCTGCGACCGCTCATCAATACGGCCTACGAGCTGGCGGAGATCGATACGACCTTGATGCCGCTGGCCGACCGCCTGCAGTCGCTGCTGATCGAGGCGGAGGACATCGCCTCCGAATACGAAGACCTGGCCCAGGCGGATGAGCTGGACGAAGAGACTGCGCAGGAGCTGCAGCAGCGTATGGAGCAGTGGTTGGCCTTGCAGCGCAAATACGGGCCGGATGTGTCGGTGATCTTGCAGCGCCGCGACGAGATGGCGCGCAGGATCGAGCAGCAGGGCGATATCGAGGGTACGCTGGAGCGCTGGCAGGCCGAGGCCGCCCAGCAGGAGAAGGATCTGACCGCGCAGGCCGAGGGGCTCCGGGAGAGCCGGGTGCGTGCGGCGAAGGACCTGGGCCAGAAGGCGAGTCAGGGCCTGCTGCAGCTGGGCTTCAAGAAAGCGCAGCTGAGCATCGACGTCGTGCGCGAAGAGCGCCTGCAGCCCCACGGCAACTCCACCTGCCAATTTCTCTTCACGCCCAACGCGGGGCAATCCTTGCAGCCGCTGAACAAGATCGCCTCCAGTGGCGAGACCGCGCGGGTGATGCTGGCGCTCAAGAGCGTGCTGGCTCAGGTCGATGCGACGCCGGTGCTGGTCTTCGACGAAGTGGATGCCAACGTGGGCGGCGAGATCGCCAAGGAAGTCGGACGCCTCCTGGGTGAATTAGGCGGGCAGGGGCACCAGGTCTTTTGCGTCACGCACTTGCCTCAGGTTGCCAGCCTCGCGCAGGCGCACTACCTCGTGCGCAAGGACCAGACCGACGAAACGACCGACGTGCATATCGTGCCGCTGCACCCGGAGCGGGATTCCCGCCTCGACGAGTTGGCCCGCATGTTGGGGGACCGTCACAGCCCGATCGCCCGCGAACACGCACAGGCGCTGCTGGCGGGGCAGGCCTGACGCTTGGGCACGAAAAAGGGCCGATCTTGATGAGATCGGCCCTCGTGGGAAAGGTCGTTGTGGGAGGGCTCAGGCGCCCTGCTGCGCTGCTTCTTCCTGCTCGGAGAGCGAACGCAGTGTCTGGTTGGCGACTTCCATCACGGCCTGCCAGCCGAAGACTGGGGCGAGCTGCTCGGCGTTTTCCGCCACATACTGCTTCACCTCTTCGCTGTCCGGGCTGATTTCCGGCACTTGCTTGTCCTGAATGTAGACAAACATGCCCTTGCCTTCGCGCTGGATCATCGGGGTCAGGTCGTGCACCGCCAGTTGGCGAGCCTGCTCCCAGCTGCGATCTTGCAGCAGCTCGCGCGGCACCTCGTCGCCCAGGAACGGCTCCGGCTCGCGCACGGTGAGCCCCAGATCCTGAGCGGCGGTCACAAAGTCCTCACCGTTGGCGACGGCTTCACGCAGTTGCTTGCGCAGCTCCTGCCCGCGGGCGGTGAAGGCGCGGCGCTTGTTTTCGTCGCGCCAATCCTGTTCCACCTGCTCCCACGCGCTGGCGTAGGGCGGGACCGTCTCCGGGATGATCTTGTCGCGCAGCAACACGACACCGCCCGCATTCGTTTGCGCGGGAGAGGAGTAGTAGCGGCCGCCGGCAGTGTAGTTCCAGAGGTCCTGCAACACGGCGCGGCTGAGCTGGCTGTTGTCCGTCGGCAGGTTGTTGCGGCTGTAGGGCTCGATGTCCTCGAGCTTGGCCTGGTAGTGCTGCACCAGCGCGTCGAACTGCTCCGAATCGCGGGCAACTTCCTGCTCGTTGAGGGCGACGGCAAAGTCTTCGGCGGCGCGGGCGGCGAGACCGCGGGCGCGTTCCCGCTTCAGGTCGGCCATGACTTGGGGGCGAGCCTCTTCCAGCGGCAGTGGCTGGGGTTGCTCCTGTTCGCCGGTCTCCGCGTTCACCGTCGGCTCACCCATGTAGCGCCAGCCGTTGCGGTTGTAGTAGTTCTGGATCTCGTTTTCCTGCAGCGGCGGCACCTTGTCCAGATACTGGGCGACGGGGAAGATCACGGCAGTGGCGTCGATCTTCTCGGGCTCGGTATAGGCGCCCGGGTTTTGGTTGTAGTAGGCTTCCAGTTCCTCGTCGGTCGGTTGCTCGGTGAACTCGAAATTTTCGTAGTTCAGCTCGGCGATCGCGATATCGTAAGTCGTTTCGCGCCCCTCGAACTGCTTGTAGCCAATAAATTCGTTGCCGTAGCCGGGGCCGGACATCGCCTCGACGACCTGCTGGATTTTCCAGTCTTCGCGCAGCAGCTCGTTGAAGCTCTTTTCGTCAAGCATGTCGTTGCCCGTGACGGTCTCCACGATCTGCTTGTAGCGCTCGGTGCTGAACTCGCCCGTCTGCGGATCCTGGAAAACCTGAAGGCCGCGCACATACACTTTCAGCTCGTCCTGGGTCGGGTTGACGATGCCCAGCTGGTTGGCCAGGCCGAGGGCGGCGACGCGACCGTAGAAGTAGTCCTGCGGGCCGGAGATGGCCGGCGGGCGGTTGAGGCTGAAGCTGACCTGTGCCTTGGCCTGGAGCTCGCGGACCGTGTTCGGGTCCTTCAGGTTGAATCCGTAGTATTCAACGGAGGCCCGCTCGCGCTCGTTGCTTTGCTTGAAAAAGCTGGTGGGACCGACCGACAAGACGAAGACGGCAATAATCACCACCAAGAGGCTGCTCATCAGCCAAGAGTTGTGCTTAAGTAGAAGGTTCTGCAGCCAGGTAATCATGGGGCAAAGGCGATTGGTAAATCCGCCAGCCTAGAGCGAGGGTGCTGGCTGGCAAGGAAGAAGGGCCGGGCAAAAAGGGAAGAAATGCGGTCGTTGGGACCGTAAGGGTGCCCGGGATTAACGTTAACGGCCGTCGACCGGGGCAGGGGCGGGCTTGAGGGCATCTTCGGACTGTTCCCGGTCAAGCAACTCTTCAACCGTCGTGCCGCCGCTTTCGGTTTTCAGGTGGTTTTCGCGGTGGTCGAGGTAGTCCTTCAGCAGCGGGTCGACGCCCGCCACGAGATCCAGCCCTCCGTTGTTCCCCTGATGTTCCAAGGCCTGATGCACCTCGGCCAGCTGAAGGTATTTCAGCGGTCGCGCCGGTTGATAGCGGAACTCTTCCTGCACGTCCGGGTTTTCGTCCGGCACCTTGGAGACCAGCCCCAGTTCGACCAGTTTGTTGATCGACTCGTTGAGCATGTTACGGGGGGCGCGCAGGTGTGCGGAAAGCTGATCGAGGCCCGTTGGCGGCTCGCCGTGGTGGAAGCGGCGGCAGATGTAGAGCAGGGCGCCGATCGTCAGGCTATGGCGGACGAGTTGGCTGCTGCGGTCCCAGGCGCTCTGGTCAGCCAGGAAATGTACATTCTGCGCCGCATACGATATCTGACCTCCGACCAGCACCAGCATCCATGAGAAATACAGGCCGATCATCAAGACCGGGACGATGGCGACGGACCCGTAGAGGCTCTGCAGGCGGATGACCTGGCCGACGTAAATCGTGGAGATGAAGTTGTTGGCGATGAGCAGCGTGGCTGCGACCGCACCGCCCAGGAGCGCCGGGCGCACGTTGACCTGCGTGTTGGGGAAGAAAAGGTAGAAGAACGTCAGCAGCAGGGTGAGGATGCACAGTGATGGGACGAGCGCCAGGAATCGCGTGAGGGGGCCGAAGTCGGGCAGCCAATCGAAAAAGCCGCCGAGAAAGGAGGCCGAGAGGAAGGCGCCCGTGCCGAGGCCCAGGATCGTGCCGAGGCTGATGAAGGCCCAGTAAAAGACGATGCGGTAGCCCCATTCGCGCCCCTTCTTGACGCCCCAGATGTCGTTGAGCGTGTTTTCGATCGTGGTGAGCAACTGGATGACGATCCAGATGAGGACCAGCAGGCCGATGATGCCGAAGAGGGTAGAGCCGCCGGTGCTGATGCCACTGAGCGTGTTTTGCGCGCCGTTGATGATCTCCGAGATCAGCGAATCCAGCTCGGAGGCGGCGTGTTGGGTGGCGGTGCCGGCTGCGTTGACGGCGTCCGCCGTGGCGGCACTACCGGGTTGTTCCAGGCGGATGTATTCGCCCAGCGAGGGCGCGAGGAAAATCATCAACCGCTTGATCTGATCTTCCGCGTTGCTGGGCCAGAACGAGGAGGAGATCAGCACCACGATGACCACCAGCGGCCCCAGCGCGAGCAGCGTGGAGTAGGCGAGGGCGGCGGCTCGGGTGAGGATGCCGTTTTGCAGCACGCCGTGGTAGGTGATGGCCACGAGACGGGCGATCTTCACCTTCCAGGTGGCAACGTTTTCCCGCGCCTGGAGCGGCGTTTGGGCCCAGATGTCATGGCTCCAGTAGCGCTGGACCTTGGCGATGTTGTTTTGCAGCGATTTCACGGCCGAGCATCAAGATAAAGGGCCGCGCCGCTTCCGGCAAGAGGTCTCTAGCTCAAAGCGCTGAACCAATGTCCCAGCAGGGTGGTCGCCTTTTCGCTTTCTTCGGCGCGTTCGGCCAGAATCTGCGCGATTTGCAGGTAGGCGAAGTAGCCTGTGCCCAAAATGGCGACGCCCGCGGCGGGCAGGAAGATGCGCATGCGCGTGGTGAGGGTGGCGACGTAGATGCCGACGGAGGAGCCGATGGTGGCCCAGATGAGGGCTTGTGCATGCGGGTCGTCCAGCAGCATACGCCCCCAATAATAGAGACCGAAATAGCCCAGGAAAAACATGCAACGCACGCGCAACAGCGGGTAGATGGTCGTCATGCCGGCGAGTGCCAGCAGGGCAAACAACACATCGATCATGGCCAGCAGCACCGCGACGGAAAACTGAGGCATGACAGCTGGATCCGCACCCTGCTCAGGCGTGCTGAAACCCGCGAACTCCATGTAATAGCGGTAGACGCCCTGGAAGAAATCGAGGTGGGAGAGGATCAGGAACGCGGCGGTGGCCAGCAGGCAGATCCCAATGATATTGGTCGACCAGCCGGCGATGCGCTTGCGCCAGTCGAGGTTGGCGCTCAGGTGCCGGGTATCCTCGGTCTTGCCTTCGGCGGCGGCGAGGATGTCCTGCACGCTGACGACCTCGTCGTCTTCGTCTTCTCCGGTCAGCAGGCTGATTTCCTCCGAGCTCTTTTTGCGCAACGAGAGGCGCCTCCGCTCGGGGAAGACCTGTTGTTTCAGCTCTTCGTTGGAGCCTACGGCCGCCCACGATTCGAGCTCGTCATCGTAATACAGCGTTTCTCGCGTTACCTGGCCTGCTTCGGCCAGCGTCACGAGCTTGTCCACGCTATAGGGCCCCTTCGCGTTTTCCGAATCGGGCTGACGGATGTAGTATTCCTCGGGCATGGGAAGCAGGGGACATCCTTAGTGGGCTAACCTTGAACAGCAAGCAAAATGCGCGCCTCAAACGACAGAAAAGCCCCCAGCCAGAGGCCGGAGGCTACGTATATAAATACCTGAAGCAGTGCGTTTAACGTTTCTTTAACCGAAGCACTGTCAGCGAATTGGCTGGCGCGGCCAGGCTCACCCCTCCGCTCACCTTTACCGTCGATTTCTCGGGCTTGAGGGTGTCCGGTTGTTCCCAGGTGTTCACGGCCTTGGGCTCACCGGTCAGCACCCACTGCTGGGCCTGCGACCGGAAGGAACCGAACTGGGCCGGGTCGAGCGTGAGCTCTTCGGCCGCGTCGGAGGGGTTGACGATCTTCACGATCACGTCACCGCTCTGCGAGTCCTCGACCACGGAGACCGCGAGGGCGGAATCTTCGGCGGAGAGATCGCTCGGCAGGTAGGTGTCGCCCGCGTTCACGGAGAAGAGCTTTTGCACGTAGTAGTTGGGGGTGTGCAGGATGTCCGTGCCGGTGAAGTAAATCATGTCCGGCCGCCACTGAGTGTGTCCTTCGCGCCCCAGCAGCGGGGCGTAGGAGGCGAGCTCGACCAGGTCGCCGTTGCGCTCGATTCCGGTCAGGTAGGCGGCTTCGGCCAAGGCAGAGCGCAGGGTATTGGCGCGGTCCGGTTCGTGGGCCGCATATTCCCCCAGGTAGACGTGCGGGCCGTTGCGGTCGTAGCTGTCATAGCGGTCCAGATTGTCCAGCAGCCATTCCGGCGGCACGTAGTAGTGTTCGTCGACCATCTCGAGGTCCATCTTGCGGGCGAGTTCCCAGCCGTCCTCGAAGTCCGGGCCGCTGTGGAAGGGGCCGACGGTGCCGATGACGGTGATGTCCGGATACTGTTCGCGCACCGCGTCGGTGATCATCTTGAAGCGCTCGCCAAAGACGTCGGTGATGTGGTCTTCGTTGCCCACGCCGAGGTATTTGAGGTTGAAGGGCTCCGGGTGGCCCGCTTCGGCGCGCCTGGAGCCCCACTCGGAGTCGGCGGGCCCGTTGGCGTATTCGATCAGGTCCAGCACTTCCTGCACGTAAGCGTCCATCTCGTCCATCGGGATGCCTCGCTGCCCGGCGCCCTTGGTGTGGCCGGCGTTCTGGCAGGTGACGCCCGCCGGCACCACCGGCAGCGGTTCGGCGCCAATGTCTTCACAGAACTGGAAATACTCGAAGTAGCCGAGGCCGAGGCTCTGCTGGTAGCCCCAGAGGTTGAACTGCGACTTGCGCGTCTCGATCGGGCCGATGGTATCCTTCCAGCGGTACATGTTGTCGAGGTTGTGCCCGTGGGCGACGCAGCCACCAGGGAAGCGGATAAACTTGGGCTGCATGTTGGCCAAGGTCTGGGCCAGGTCCTTGCGCAAGCCGTTCTGGCGTCCCTTGAAGGTGTCCTCCGGGAAGAGCGAGATCATGTCCAGCGCGACGCCACCCTGGCCTTTGGCCAGCAGGACCAGCCGTGCCTTTGGGTCGGTCTGACGCGCGGTCAGCGTGGTTTCGACCTTCTGCCATTCATCGCCCTGAACCTCAAAGGTTTCCTTGGCCAGCACCTTTCCGTCCTGGCTTTCGATCCGCACCTCCATCGGCATCGGCTCGCCGTTGTGGAAGGGTTCGCCGCCCCAGCGCGGACCCATGTAGGTTAGTCGGGCGAAAACGGAGAAATCGTACTGCTTGCCCTTGGTTACCGGGATGCCGTCGTAGCCGGGGTTCATCAGGCCGACGCCGTCGCCCACCTCCTTGGTATGCAACACGAGGGCGTGCGGATTGTTTTCGTGCAGGGGCACGGCGCCGTCGAGGCTCCAGCCGCCCTTGGCCCCGCCCCGCTCGACGAGCTCCCAACTGGTAAAGTTGTTCCACTTGGGGTTGGAGTAGGCCGAATATTCAAAGGAGCGGTTCTGGACCAGCTCGCCATACAGGCCACCATCGGCGCCCCAGTTGATGTCTTCGAAGAACAGGCCGAAGAGGTCGGGGCTGATTTCCTTGGCCTGGTCGGCATGGACGCTCAGCTCGACCGGTGCAGCCGAGAGTGTGGGTGAAAGGGCAGGTGCCAGCGTGGCGAGGGCCAACGTGCCGGCGAGGAGGGAACGGGGTTTTGCAGGGGTCATTGTAGATATATGCGCTAATTGTAAACGAAACCCGCCCGCTTTTCGCGACCACGAAAATCAGAACGTAAACCCGCCGTGCGGTTTCTGTTGCCAGCGGCCCGGAGACCCGCGCAATTTGGTGGGATGCACAGACAGGCGTTCGATCAGCCAGATTATTACGTCGCCAATTGCCGGGCGGGCCTGGAGCCGGTGTTGGAGCGCGAATTGAAGGAGCTCGGCTGCGAGATCGCCTTTGTCGGCACGCGCATGGTAGCCTTTCACGGCAGCGTCGAAGACTTCTACCGCGCCAACATGGCCCTGCGCACCGCCATCAATGTGCTGCGCCCGATCCGGAAGTTCCGCGCCAAGGATTACGACATTCTCTACTTTCAGGCGCGCAAGGCCCCGTGGCACAAGCTGTTCGAGGTGGACAAGACGATCCGCATCGACGTGAAGGGCCAGTCGCAGAACTTCCGCAACTCCCAATACACCGTGCACCGCGTGAAGGACGCCATCGTCGACACCTTCCGCAAGCTCACCGACGGCTACCGCCCCTCGATCGAAAAGCGCGAGCCCGATGTGCACGTGGTGGCCTTCGTGCACCGCGATGAGGTGACGCTCTATCTCGACGGCGCGGGCGAGCCGCTCTTCAAGCGCGGCTATCGCCTCGAGCACGGCGAGGCCCCGCTGAAGGAAGACCTCGCGGCCGGGCTGCTGCAGCTGGCCGGCTACAAGGGCGACCGCGATTTCGTCGACCCCATGTGCGGCTCGGGCACGTTTCTCTGCGAAGCCTACCTGCTCGCCAATCGCATCGCGCCCAACCTCAACCGGCACTTCGCTTTCCAGAACTGGCTCGATTTCGACGAGGCGGCCTTCGAGCGTGCGCGCCAGTCGCTGATCGAGCGCCAGCAGGAGGCGGCGGTGGCCTTCCACGGTTTCGAGGAAGACGCTGCTACGCGCAAGGTGCTCGAGCGCATCGTCGTGGACCACTTCGGCGACGACCCGGCCTTCCGGATCCACCCCCACCGCTTCCAGGACGGCGACGAGACGTTTGCCCAAAGCCTGGTGGTGACCAATCCGCCATACGGGGTGCGCCTGCAGTCGAAGGAGGGCGACCTCAACCGCCTTTACGCCGACCTCGGCAACTTCCTGCGCCACCGTTGCGAAAAAAGCACCGCCGCCGTGTTTTCCAGCAACTCGGAAGCGCTCAACGCCCTCGGCCTCAAAGTCGCGCACAAGTGGAAGCTCTACAACGGCCAGATCGAGGCCCGCCTGGTCCAATACCGGGTGTAACGGGCCGGGTTGATATTGCATAAGAATTTATGCAAGTTAAGTGGGTGGAGTTTGAATTCGACCCTGTAAAAAGCCGGAGCAATCTGGAGAAGCACGGGATCGACTTCGATGCTGCACAGGTACTATGGTCTGATCCTGATGCGGTTATTCTGCCATCTAGATATCCGCAAGAGCCGCGCTTTCTGGCGATTGCTCGATTAAAGGAGAAACACTGGAGTGCCATCTTTACCGAAAGGGGGCGAACGCATCCGTATCATCAGTGTACGGCGCGCCCGCGATAATGAGAGGAGTCTCTATGAGCAAAACAGATCATGAGAATCTGGAAGACCGCTTCGACACAGGGGAGGATGTGCTCGATCACTTCGAGACGGACGTCATTGTCACGACGCGACGCTTGAAGGAGCTTAGCCCCATTCTGAACCTTTCCGCTCTGGCGCGCGAGGCAGGGATCAATATCCAAACGTTGCAGGCAAAAATCCGACGCGATACGCCGCTTTCGGGTGAAGAGACGGCCCGCATCGTGGCCGCTCTCAAGCGGTTCCACCTCGCAACAGTCGCCTGAGGCCTACTGCTCCTGTTGCAGGCGGGAGGGGGTGTCGCCGGTCCAGCGGAGTTTGTTGCGCAGGACTTCAAAGTGCGAGTGGCCCTTGGGCTCGATCAGTTTGAGGATGCACTCGGAGCAAATCTGCACCTTCACCGGAAAGCTGTCGGGGTCGCGGGAGAGCTCCTTGCCGTCGGCCGCGATCTGCATGTCCGTCGCGGGGCGCTCGATGTTGACCGATACGACGCGCCCGTGCGGCATGACGATGGCGCGATTGGAAAGCGTGTGCGGGTTGATCGGCGTGAGCACGAGCCCGTGGGTCTCCGGGTGCACGATGGGGCCGCCGGCGGCGAGGTTGTAGGCGGTGGAGCCGGTCGGGGTGGCGCAGATCAGGCCGTCGGCGTGGTAGTGGTTTACCAGACGGCCCCGTTGGGTGACTTCCAGCCGCACGAGGCGGGAGGAGTAGGTCTTGATCACCAGGTCGTTCAACGCCAGCATCGGTTCGCCTTTGTTCAGCTGACACTCCAGCATGGTGCGCTCACTCAACTCGAACTCGCCCTGCAGCACCATCGGCCATTGGAGCGTGATCTCCTGGGCGGTGAAGTGTGCCATGAAGCCCAAGGTGCCGAGGTTGACGCCCATGACGGGCACCTGGGCCTGGGCGGCCGCATTGGCCACGCCGAGGATGGAGCCGTCTCCGCCGATCACGACCACGAGCGCAAAGCCCTGCAGCGACACGGGGTGCTTGGGAAAGTTGGGCAGGATGTCGCCCTCTACGCCCAGTTTGCGGGCGGCCTCGAGCAGCTGGCGGGCAAGGTCTTCGGCCCCGGCCTTGGAGGTGTTGGGGACGATGGCGATGGGAGAGAGCAGCGGTTGAGTCATGCGACGGGCGCAATCTGTACCACGTCGTCGTCGGAAGCAACTTTCTTCCACCCCAAGAGAAACTCGCGGTTGCCATCCATGCCTTCGATCGGGGAGTCGCATTGGCCGATCAGCTCCGACCAGGGCATGTGCTGTTCGGCGAAAGTGCGGATCTTTTCGATCACGGCCTCGTGGATCGCCGGATCGCGGATGATGCCGTGGCCCATGTCGACCTCCTTCTTGCCGGCCTCGAACTGCGGTTTCACGAGTGCCACCAGATAGCCGTCGGGGCGCACGCGGTTCCAGGCCGGTCCAAGGATGAGGGTCAGCGAGATAAAGGAGAGGTCCATCACCACCAGATCGTAGGTCGGGTAGGGTAGCTCCATTTCGTCCAGCTGGCGTGCGTTCACCCGTTCGAAGTTCGTGACGCGCGGGTCCTGCCGCAGCTTGTAGTGCAGCTGCCCATGGCCGACGTCCACGCAGGTAGCGTCCTTGGCTCCCGCTTGCAGCAGGCAGTCCGTAAAGCCGCCGGTGGAGGCGCCGACGTCGAGGATGTGCCAGCCGGTGACGTCCATCGGATAGTTGTCGAGGAAGCCCGCCATCTTCTCCCCGCCGCGGCTGACGAAGCGGGGCGGCTGGATGACGGTCAGCTCGAGGTCGCTGGGGTAGGTCTTGCCCGGCTTGTCGAGCACCTCGGTGCCATGGCGCACCTTGCCCGCCATGATCAACAGCTTGGCTTGTTCGCGTGAGGGGGCGAGGCTCTGCTCCACCAGCAGGGCATCGAGGCGCATTTTACGAGGTTTGCCCGAGGCGGCCATGGGCGTAATGAGCGCCGCCAGCCAGAGGGTGTCAACGCCGAAGCGGCGGATGTGTGTTCATAACCCCGCCTGCAAGAGGCCCTTAGTGAGCTTCTATGTCGGGCATTCTGCATCTGCTGAGGTTTTGGGCCCAAGCAGGGCGTTGCCCTTAAGTAACTGGTGACCATGTGCATGTGTACTAAGTTGATCACCGCGGGCGGTGTGCCCGTGCTTCGCAATAGCGTTTGGAAAGGGTTGAGAATATTGTGAATAACGTGTGAGTATCTTAATAAAGAACCGTGTGCGAGGACCTTAGCGGAGCTAAAACCGCTGTTTTTCCGGCTTCCGCCTTGACCAATGTGGGAGATGGTGGCAAGAAATGGGGAGAAGTGGGAGATGCTGATGGTGGCTGAAGACGCGGACACATTCGATACCAAGGTCTACGTGGGTGAATACTCCCACCGCCTGGATCAACGTGGCCGTGTCACAGTGCCGTCGGACTTCCGCGTCGAGGGGGACGAAGGAAACTACTACTTCGCCTGGCCGCACCCCGAGGGTTACGTGGCTGTCTTCCCGCCCGCCATGCAGCAGGAGCTGCTGGAAAAAACCCGTGCGATCAAACAGAGCGACCGGGATGGGCAGAAGATGCTGCGCCAGCTCTTCGGCAACGGCTGCCAGTTTGGTTGCGACAAGCAGGGCCGCATCCTCATTCCCCAAAAGCTCCTGCAAAAGGTTGGAATCGAGAAGGACGTCACCTTCGTCGGGACTGGCCGCACCTTTCAGATCTGGTCGACGGAACGCTACACCACGGAAGACGAGGAAGATTTCGACTTTGTCTCCACCATGAGCGCCCTCGGCATCTAACCCTTCATGCAACTTTCCTCCATCAGTCACACCCCCCATCGCCGCTTCTATTCGGGCTAGGCCCCACGGCACGCCCGCTGTCCGCCTCCCGATTCTCTCCGCACTTCATTCACCTGTTCTCTGATTCTGTTGATGCCATCGCATGTGCCAGTCCTGTTTCGCGAGACGCTCGCGGCCCTCGAGGTCGAGCAGGGAGGACGGCATGTACTCGACGGGACTTTTGGCGGCGGCGGCCACACGCGCGGCATTCTGGAAGCCGCGCCGGACAACCGGGTGACGGCCTTTGATTGCGACCCGGAGGCGCAAGCGCGTGCCGAGGCGCTGCAGGCCGAATTTGGCGACCGTCTCCACTTCGTTTCCGCCAATTTCGACGAGCTGGGGGATTACGTGCAGGCATCGCTCGACGGCGTGCTGTTCGACTTCGGCCTGTCCTCCTTCCACTACGATTTGCCGGATCGCGGCTTCTCCTTCCGTTTCGACGGCCCGGCCGACATGCGTCTCGACACCCGCCGGGGCCGCACCGCCGCCGATTTTCTGGAAAACGCCGCCGAGCAGGAGCTGGTCAAAGCCATCCGCGACTACGGTGAAGAGCCGCGCTGGAAACCCGTGCTACGCGCCATCGTCTCTGCCCGCGGTACCGGGAAGCTGCAGCGCACGGCGTCGCTGGCCGAAGTGGTGGAATCCGCCGCGGCCGCGCGCCATCAGAAGGCCAGCCGCATCCATCCCGCCACGCGCACCTTTCAGGGCGTGCGGATTGCGATCAACGACGAGCTGGGCGTGATCGAGCGCGCGCTGCCGCAAGCATTCGAGGTCCTGCGCCCGGGCGGGATCCTGGCCGTCATCAGCTTCCACTCGCTCGAAGACCGCATCGTCAAACGCTATTTCCGCCGGCTTGCCGGCCAACCTGAACACGGGCGCGACAACCGCCCGCAACAGGAACGTCTCGTCCAGGCCGAGCTCCTCACCCGTCGTCCCATCGAGGCCGGCGACGAGGAGATCGAGCTCAACCCACGTTCTCGCTCCGCCAAACTGCGCGTGCTGCGCAAGCTCCCTCTCTGATCATGAAGAACGCACCCTCCAGCACCTTTTCCAAGGCCTACGGTTCCACCATCCTCACCCTCGTTGTCGCCATCGTGGTCGTGGCCGGCATCGGCGGGCTCGGGCAATTGTGGCTGCAGCAGCAGCGCGGCGAGATGATCCGACGGACCGAAGAGGCCCAGCAGCAGATCACCCAGGTGGAGCGCAAGCTGCGTTACCTGGACAGCGAGATCGCGCGCGTGCACCGCCCGGACAATTTGCAGAACCGTGCCGTCGAGCTCGGCCTCAACCTGCGCCCGCCCACGTCGGGCCAGATCGTCTACCTCTCCCGCGAACCGCTGCCGGACGAGGTCGATAACGACGTGCCCAACCTTTTTGCTCAACTGCCGGATGCCCCCGCGGCCTGGGGTGCGACCGGCGTCGCGAGTCGTTGATTTATTATGTCCCGCGCATTCCTCCCAGCATGGCGTTTTTGGCTGATCGTGGTGGTTGTCGCCGCCTCGTTCGGAGCCGTCTGGGCCCGCCTGTACTACCTGCAGGTGACGGATGCGCCCAATCTGGCCGCCTATGCGGCGGATTCGCGCCAGCGCACCCAGCGTCTGGAAGCCCGGCGCGGCGACATTACGGATTTGCACGGCAACCTGCTGGCGACGGCCCGCCCGGTGATCGACCTGGGCGTCGACCCGCATGCGCTGACCGAGGCGGATGTCTCCAAGCTGCCGCAACTGGCCGAGATCCTGAAGCAACCGCTGAACGAGGTCCGCTCGGCCTGCGCCGACTTGTGGCGTGAGGACAGCAACGGCCATCAGCGAGCCGTGCGCTGGAAGAAGCTCGCGACCTTGACGGAGGGCGACTACCAGCGCGTGCTGGATCTAGACTTCAAGGCCATCTACGGCAACCGACGTTACGAGCGCTATTACCCGGCCAACGAACTGGCTGCGCACGTCGTGGGCTACATTAATAAAGAGGGCACGCCCGTGATGGGGGTGGAGCGTTACCTCGACTTTTATCTGGAGGGGCAGGCGGGCTGGCGCGACATCGAGCGCGATGGCCGCCGCCGCGAGCTGGCGATGTTCCGCCAGCGCGACGTGATGCCGACCGACGGCCTGACCGTGCAGCTGACGATCGACTGGGTCGTGCAGAGCATGGTGGAGCGCGAGATCGACAAGATCGTCGAGAAATACAATCCCGAAGGCGTCAGCATCATCGTGAGCGATCCCCGCACGGGCGAGATCCGCGCGATGGGCAATTACCCGAAGTTCGATCCCAACGAGTTCTGGGAATACCCGATCGAAAATCAGCGCAACCGCGCCGTGACGGATGTCTACGAACCGGGTTCGACTTTCAAGATCGTGGCCGCGTCCGGTGCCCTCGAAGAAGGCCTGGTGACGCCCGATACGATCATCGACTGCAGCAAGCCGGTGGTGGAATACCGCGGCCGCCGCATCCGGATGCCTAATGACGACCACGCGCTGGGCGAGATCCCGGTGTCGACCGTCATCGCCAAGTCCAGCAATCGCGGGGCGGCAACGCTGGGCATGATGCTGGGCGACCAACGCATGCACGATTACGCGGCCAGCTTCGGCTTCGGCACGGAAACGGGCTGGGGCCCGGCGGGCGAAGTCGGCGGCATCCTCCACGATGTGAAGGACTGGGACGGCCTCACCATTTCGCGCCTGCCGGCCGGTTATGCGGTCTCGGCGACCCCCTTGCAGGTGCACATGGCGATGTCGACCATCGCCAACGATGGTGTGTTGATGCACCCGCGCGTCGTGCATGAGATCAAGGACCGTAACGGCAACGCCATTGTGGAATTTACCCCGCGCCCGCGTGAACGCGTGATCTCGGACGAGACGGCGCGCAAGGTCCGGGCCATGCTCAACCGCGTGGTCAGCACGGAGGGCACGGCCCGCCGCGCGATGATCGACGGCTACACCGTGGCCGGCAAGACCGGCACCTCCCGCAAGATCGTGAACGGGCACTACTCGCACCGCGAGCACGTCGGCTCGTTCTCCGGCTTCTTCCCGGTCAGCGATCCACAGGTGGTCATCACGGTGATGGTCAACAACCCGCGCTTTCCGGGCATCGGCTACGGCGGCGTGGTGGCGGCCCCGGCCTTTCAGTCGCTCGGCGAACAGTTGGCGTCCTACTACGCGATCCCGCGCGACGACGAAGACGAATCTAAACGGCCTGGCGGGCTTTACGTGGCCCAACAGATGGAGACGGTACGGTGACCCCTTTTTCCCTGCTTGCTCATACGCCTGCCTCCGCAGGCGACCAACGACTGCACGAGGCGAGTTCAGTCCTGCTGCAGCGCATGGTCCAGCCCAGGAATGTGACGATGATGACATTGGCCCAACTCTTCCGCGATCTCCCCGGTATGGAGCTGAAAGGCCCGGATGACGTGTCGGTGCGGGCCCTGTGCATCGACAGCCGTCGCGTGGCTCCAGGGGCGGTCTTTTTCGCCCTGCCGGGGCGCCGCACCCACGGCCTCAAATACATCGAGGAGGCCATGGACCGCGGGGCGACCGCCATCGTGACCGATCAGGATATCTGGGTGCCGCGCAAGACTGCGCTCGTGCACGTGCCCAACGTGCGGGCGGCGCTCGTGACGGCTTCCCGCCGCTTTTACCACAATCCGCAGCAACACCTGCACCTCGTGGGCGTGACGGGCACCAGCGGCAAGACGGTGGTCTCCAGCCTCCTGCATGACTGGTGGAGCGCGGAAGCCCCGACCGGCCTGCTCGGCACGATCCACTATGCGCTCGGCAGCCGCACACTGCCGGCCAACCGCACGACGCCGGAACCGATCGACCTCTATGCCATGTTGGCGCAGATGCACCAGGCCGGTTGTCAGCGCGCGGTGATGGAGGTCAGTTCGCACGCGCTCGACCAGGAACGGGTGCGCGATCTGGCCTACGAGACGGTTGCCTTTCTCAACCTGACGCCCGAGCACCTCGATTACCACGGCTCGATGGAGGGCTATTTCGAGTCGGTGGCGCGACTCTTCGACGGTCGCAACGGTCCGGCGCCCAAGCGCGCGGTGATCAACCTCGACGACCCGTATGGCGATATGCTCATTTCCCGCCTGCCGGCGGACGCGAAAGTCGTGACCTTTGGCCGCGATCCACGGGCGGACCTGCGGCTGGAGGATGTCCAGTGCAGCCGCTACGGTGCGAGCTTCAAGCTGCACACGCCGGACGAAGTGCTTTCCGTGCACTCACCGCTGGTGGGCGAGTTCAACGTCGACAACGTGGCGGCCGCGCTGGCCGTCGCCTGCGTCGAGGGCACCGACCTGCACCACTGCGTGCGTCAACTGGCGCGCTTTGGCGGCGTGCGGGGGCGCCTGGAGCTGGTGAACGAGGGGCAGGAGTTTGCGGTGCTGGTCGACTACGCGCACACGCCGCAGGCCTACCGCCGCGTCTTGCGCACCCTGCGCGCCATCACGCCCGGTCGCCTGTTGGTGGTCTTCGGCTGTGGGGGGGATCGCGATCCGGCTCGCCGCCCGGAAGTCACCCAGGTAGTGGCCGAAGAAGCCGATCTGGCCTGGGCGACGGCCGACAACCCGCGCAGCGAACACCTCAACGACATTTTTCGCCACATGCGGGCGGGCCTGCCCAAGCAGCACTCGGTGCGCTTCCTCGAGGACCGCCGCCACGCCATCAGCACGGCGCTGGATGCTGCCCGCGAGGGCGACACGGTGCTCATCGCCGGCAAGGGCCACGAAACGTTTCAACAGCACGCTGACTCGGTCGTCCCGTTCGACGATCGGGCCGTCGCGCGCCAACTCCTGCGTTACCGCCGCGAGCTTTCTTCCTGATGTCGATCTTTAGCGCCAGTCAACTCGCCGCCTGGACCGACGGGACCTGGACCCCGCAGGCGCCGGAGCGCGTGACCGGTTTCCACTTCGACTCCCGGCAAATCGTGCCGGGCGATCTCTTTGTGGCCCTGCGCTCCGAACGCCGGGACGGGCACGACTTTGTGGCGGCCGCGGCAGATCAGGGTGCGGCGGCGGCGTTGGTCTCTCGGGGCATGCCCCATCCGCTGCCGCAGCTGGTGGTGCACGATCCCTTGACTGCCCTGCACGCGATTGCGCGGGCGCATCGGGCGGCCTGGCCGCACCCGGTGGTCGGCATCACGGGCAGCGTGGGCAAGACCTCGACCAAAGATCTGCTGGCGCATCTGTTGGGACGCGAAACGACGGCGGCCACGCCCGGCAACTTCAACAATCACCTCGGCGTGCCGCTTTCGATCCTGCAGGCCGAGCCGAATGTGCACCAGGCACTGGTGCTCGAAGCCGGCACCAACAGCCCGGGTGAAATCGCGCAACTGGCGGAGCTGATCCAGCCGCTGGTCGCGATCGTCACGTCAGTGGGGCCGGCGCACCTCGACCGACTGCACGACCTCGCGGGGGTCGCGGCGGAAAAAGCGGCGCTACTGCAGGCTGCGACCGCGCCGGAGCTGGCCATCTTCCCGGCCGAGCTGACCACCTACCAACCTTTTCAACACATCTCCTGCCACGCCTGGCCAGTCTATCAGGGAGACGGGCCGGCCGAGGCGGGACGTGTTGTTTACCAAACGACCAAACTAGAAACTGGAACGAGTGAAACAGACAGGCAGGTTAGCGTATACCAGCCTCAACCAGCACCCTCGGACGCGGCGGTCGGACTGACCATCTGGCTGCCGCCCGAGGTCGTGCCGGGTGGGGAGCCCGTGCGCGCGACGTTCCACTCCTGCAGTGAGGGCATGGCCCGCAACGCCGCCCTTGCGGTCGCGGCTGCCGCCCGGCTCGGGGTGTCGCCCAAAACGATTGCCGAGCGGCTGCAGTCGTGGCGCCCGCTGGAGGACCGCGGCAGCTGGCGCGAACAAGGAGGCCGTTCCTATTACGTGGATTGCTACAACGCCAATCCCAAGTCTTTTGTCGATTCGCTCCAGGCCTTTCATCAACACTGTTCCGCGCCACCGCGTGTCTTCGTGCTAGGGGCCATGTTCGAGCTCGGGGCCGAACGCGCCCGCTGGCACCGCTGGGTCGCGGAGCGCATCCCCGCGCACGCGGGTGACCGCATCATCCTAGTGGGCGAGGGCAGCGACGCCTACCTGCCGGGCCTGCTGGTGTTCCAGCGTTCCGGCGTGATGGTCACTCAAGTGGCGACGGCCGAAGCGGCGTCCGAGTTGCTCAAGGCCTCGGACGCACCCGTTTACCTGAAGGGCGGCCACGCGTCGCGCCTCGAAGTGCTGGCCCCCAAGGCGGAGGAGGTGTCGCATGCTGACTGAGCTCGCTCAATATCAGGATTTGTGGAGTCCCCTGCGCCTCTTCACCTACATTTCTTTCCGCAGCATCATGGGGGCGGCGACCGCGCTGTTCCTCGGCATGATTCTGGCCCCGATTCTGATCCGCCGGCTGCGTGCATTCAAGCTGGCCCAGGTCTTCCGCAACCAGCAGGAGGTGGGCAAGCTGGCGGAGTTGCACGCGGGCAAGAAGGGCACGCCGACCATGGGCGGGTTGATCATCTACCTGAGTGTGACGATCAGCACGCTCCTCTGGGCCGAGTGGAATGTCTTCATCGAGGCAGCGTTGCTCGTCTATACCGGGCTGACCGTGATCGGCTTTCTCGACGACTACCTCAAGATCACCAAGCGCAGCTCCGGCGGCCTCCAGGGGCGCTACAAGCTGATCGGCCAGCTGCTGCTGACGCTGGGCGCGCTGGCGCTGCTGCTGACCGATCCGGTGACGGCGGAACCGATCCGCGAACTGTGGGTGCCCTTCCTCAAGGCGCCGATCATCGGCACCATGCCGTTGGTGGTGCTCTTCGTGCTCGCCTTTCTCGTGCTCGCGGGCTCCAGCAACGCGATCAACCTCACCGACGGCGTGGACGGCCTCGCGATCGGCTGCACGCTTACGGTAGCGATGGCCTACGGGTTGATGGCCTACGCTACAGGCAACTTCAAGTATGCCGATTATCTCCTTCTGCGCTTCCTGCCCGGCGCGGGTGAGTTGACGGTGCTGTGTGCGATTCTCTGCGCCGCCTGCCTCGCCTTCCTCTGGCACAATGCGCACCCGGCCAACGTGTTCATGGGGGACACGGGCTCACTGGCGCTCGGCGGCCTCGTCGGCATTATAGCGCTGATGATCCTGCAGCCCTTCACTCTGGTCATCGTCGGCGGGGTGTTCGTTTGCGAGGCGCTGTCCGTCATCATCCAGGTGGGGGTGTTCAAGGCCTCGGGCCGCAAGCACCGCTTCTTCCGGATGGCCCCGATTCACCACCATTTCGAACTCGGCGGCTGGGCCGAAACCCAGGTCGTCGTGCGTTTCTGGATTCTTTCCCTCATTTGCGCGATCGCCGGTTTGGCGACCTTGAAACTTCGCTGATACAAAATGCGCACTTCTTCACGTTTCCTTCACCTTTCCATTGCCCATCGGGCAAGCAACTTCACACTCAGAATCCATGGACTCTGAAGCATCCCGTCCGCCCATGAAATTTCCACAGCTCCTCGGTCTGATCGTGGCCGTACATGCTGGCCTCATCGGCATTCTTTTCTTCCAACCCGGCTGCCGCACCACAGAAGAGGCGGCGCCCGCGCCGCAGAGCTCGCTGCCGCAGACGCAAGACACGACCGCGAGCCGCTCGACGCCCACTCAAAGCACCACCGCTCAAAACCAGCCGCGACAGCAGGTCGACCCGGCTTTCAACGCCAATCTGCCCGGCAGTGGCGGCGGCGCCTCCTCCAGTAATGCAGGACTTTACCCGCCGACGCGCCCGGAGCGCTCCTCCACGCCGAGTTCGCCGGCTTCGACCAGCTCGTCCTATAACCGCTCCAGCTCGAGCCGCTCGACTTCCAACGAGCCGGTGCTGCAGCCGCTGAATCCTGAAGTCGACCGTAGTTCTTCGAGCTCCAGCAGCACGGCGAGTTCGGCTCCCGACACGGAATCCCGCGTCTATGTGGTGAAGCGTGGTGACAGCCTCAGCCGCATCGCCAAGCAACAGGGCACCACGGTGGCTGCTCTGCGCGCCGCGAACAACCTGAAGGGCGACACCATTTTCCCGGATCAGGAGCTCTACATTCCCGATGAGGGCAGCACGGTCTCGAACGTGCCGAGCCAAGCGCAGCGCAGCCACGCCAACGAGTCGAAGCCGCAGCTCGCGAATGGTCAGGAATACACGATCCAGAAGGGCGACAGTCTCAGCCGGATCGCGTCGAAGTTTGGCACGACGATCACAGCAATCAAGCGTGCGAACAACCTGAACAGCAATATGATCCGCGCGGGGGATAAGCTCGTGATCCCGGGCGCCGGCGGCTCGAGCAGTTCGTCCGCCTCCAGCAGCCGTGCGACGACTTCGAGCAGTTCCAGCTCTTCCTCCAGCAGTTCTACCCGCCTGCAGCCGCAAAGCAGCGAGCCCCTGATTCTGGGCGGCTCGAGCAGCACCAGCGGTTCCGGTTCCACCACGTCTTCCTCCAGCGACGAGGATACCCTCAACGAGCTAGAGTTCGACGATCTGCCGCCGGTGCAGGTCGAAACGCAGGACGAAGGCGACTCCAACAACTAAGCCTTCCGCTCCACGATCCGCATGTTTGCCAGCGATACAGTCGAAGCACCAGAGCCCTCCCGGATGAACGTCGTTCGCCGGGGCTGGGTGGAGCTGGTCATCGTCTTGCTGGTGGCGTGCATCTGCTGGCTGGGCTTGCTGATGCTCTACAGCATTGGACGGGGGGCCCAGCCGGGCAAGGAGCTCTATTACTTCACGCGCCAGGCGATCTTCATGGGCATTGCGCTCGGGGGCATGTTCGTGGCCTGGCGGCTCAACCTCGAGCGCTTGCGGGCGCTGGCGTGGCCTATCGCAGCGGCAGGGATGCTGTTGCTGGTGATCGTGCTGATCCCGGGCATCGGCAAGGAGACCAACGGTGCGCGCCGCTGGATCCTCCTGGGGCCGTTGACGCTGCAGGCGACGGATATGGCGAAGGTGGCGCTGCTCTTTACGCTCAGCCACTTCCTCGCCAACAACCAGCGCCATCACGGCACCTTCCTGCGCGGGTTCATCCTGCCTGGGATTGTGGTCGGCATACCGGTCGTGCTCGTCTTCCTTGAGCCCGACTACGGGACTGCGGTGCTCTTTGCGGCGGTGGGCGGCATCCTGCTTTTCCTGGCTGGCGTGCGCCTGTATTATCTGATCCCGACCGCATTGGCCGGGGTGGGCGCCTTCGCTTACCTGGTCTCCAACGACCCGGTGCGCCTGGCGCGTATCACCTCCTTTCTCGATCTCGAGGCCAACCGCTCGGAGGGCGCCTACCAGCTCTGGCAGGGCATCGTGGGCTTTGGCGTCGGCGGCATCGACGGCGTGGGGCTGGGGCAGGGGCGGCAGCAGCTGGCCTTTTTGCCCGAAGCGCACACCGACTTCATTTTTCCTATCATCGGGGAGGAGATGGGGCTGATCGCGACCTCGCTCGTGGTGGCCGGCTTCGCGCTCTTTTTTGTGCTGGTCACCTCCCAGCTGCGGCGCGCGCCCAACCTCTTCCAGTTCCTGCTCGTGACCGGCGCGATGCTCTTCATCACCCTGCAGGCGCTGATCAATTTCGGCGTGTCGACGGGGCTGCTGCCGACCAAGGGCATGTCCCTGCCCATGATCAGTTACGGCGGCTCCAACCTGCTCGGCAATTTCATCCTCATCGGCATCATCCTCAACTGCCTGCACGAGTGGCGTCGCCCGCTGCGCGATGTGGCGGGGGAGGTGACCTACTGAGCCATGGCCAAGGCCTACATCATCTGTGGCGGCACCGGCGGGCATCTGGCTCCGGGTATCGCCCTCGCCCAGCGTTGGACCGCGCGTGGGCATAGCTGCCGCCTCGTCGTCAGCAATAAGGATGTGGACAGCCGCCTCGCGCGGCACCACCCCGATCTCGATTTTCTCAAGGCGCCCGGTCGCCCGTTTTCCTGGAACCCGCTCAAGCTGGTGCGCTTTTTCTGGGCGTATCTGCGGGCCTTCGTCATCGCACTCACGCTGTTGCGCCGCGATCACCCGAGCGTCGTGGTCAGCTTTGGCGGCTTTCTGGGCATGCCGTGGGTCCTGATGGCCAAGTGGCTGGAGATTCCCATCGTATTGCACGAGGCCAACCGCGTGCCCGGCCGCGCGACCCGTTTCCTTTCGCCTTTTGCCAACCGCGTTTACCTGCCCTCGGGGGTACGCCTCAGCCGTGTGCCCAGCCACCTCATCCGCCCGCTCGGGCTGCCGCTGCGGCAGGAAGTCCAGCACATCAAAAAGGCAGAGGTGCGCGAAAAGTGGGACATCCCGATGGGCGTGAAGCTCATTGTCGTGCTCGGCGGCAGCCAGGGGGCGACTTCGCTGAACGAATGGGTGGAAGACCACCGCGACGTCATGGTGCGCGAGGGTATCTGGATGATCTGTCTGACGGGCCCGGCCAAGGGGGAGGAAAAGGTGGAGGAGTTCGACTCGCCGGAGGGCTTCCGCGTGCGCTTCCAATGGATCCCCTTTACCGACCGCATGGCGGAGCTGCTTTCGGTGGCTGATATCGCCATCACACGCGCCGGCGCCGGCACCATTGCCGAGCTGATCCAGTGCCTGACTCCCTCGATCTTCGTGCCCTATCCCTTTGCGGCGGATAACCACCAGGTGGCCAACGCTAATTATCTTGAGCAGCGCGGCGGCGGCATCGTCGTCATGCAAAACAAGCTCTCCACCTTGCTGACCGAAGCGCTCGACCTCGTCTTCAACGACTGGTTGCTCAGCCGCATGCGCGAAAACCTGCGCCTGCTGGGCCAGGAAGACGCCGCGCTCGCCATGGCGCAAGACATCGAATTTCTGCTTTCCGCCCGTCAAATGGCCGATCCCTCGGCCGTCGTCAGTTCGCCTTCGTGAAAACCAGCCTCGGACAACATCAACCTCGCATCGCCGTTCTGCACGGTGGCACCTCGCCGGAGCGCGACGTGTCGCTGGTGTCGGGTCGCGCAGTCGCGCATGCGCTCGAGGGCTTGTATGACGTGGATCTGATCGACTGGCAAAGCGAGTCGCTGCCCGAGTCGCTGGACCCGGCCGAAACGGTGGTCTTTCCGGCCCTGCATGGCGGCGCTGGGGAGGATGGGCATTTGCAGGCCCAGCTGGAGGCTGCCGGTTTTGCCTATGTCGGCAGCGATGCCAAATCGAGCGAGCTGTGCATGGACAAGCAGCTGACCAAGGAGGCCGTGAGCCGGGTGGGGGTGACCATTGCTCCGGGCGTGCCGTGGCATCCGCAGGACGCGATGGATGCGGCCGACACTTTTGCCCGCCTCGGGCCGGAACTGATCGTGAAACCGCGCTTTGGCGGCAGCAGTATCGGCCTGGTCATGATCCACTCCCAGGAAGAACTGGAGCGGGCGGTGCAGGACCTGCCGGCTGACCATTACCTGATCGAGCAGCGCATTGCCGGGCGCGAGCTTTCCATCGGCGTGGTGAATGGCGAGCCGTTGGTAGTGGTCGAGATCGTGCCGCGCAGCGGCGTCTACGACTACGCGAGCAAATACACGGCTGGCGCGACCGAATACCGTTACCCTGCCGCACTGCCCGATCGCCTCACGCAGCGCATCCGCTCGCTGGCCCGGGCTTCGTTCCGCGCCTGCAGCTGCCGGGATGTCGCCCGCGTCGATTTTCTGCTGCGGGAGGACGAACCCTATTTTCTGGAAGTGAACACCTTGCCGGGCCTGACGCCGACCAGCCTGCTGCCGAAGAGCGCCGCCGCCCACCTCAATCTGGATTTTCCGACTCTCATCAACCGCCTCCTTCAACCCGCGTTGCTGCGCTTCGCCGCCCAGCGCCGCGCCTCCGAATAAGCCATGCCGCGCAAGAGCAAGACCCAGTCCAAATCTGCCGCCTCGTCCGAGGCTAGCCACTGGCGCTCCCTGCAGACGCAGAAGGCCAAGCGCAAGGTGCGCCCGCAGACGCGCCAGGCTCGGCAGCGGCGTTGGCTCAAAGGCCTGCGGGTGACGGCGCTCGCCACGCTTTCGCTCCTGCTCGTGGGCGGACTGGCCTGGAGTGTGTGGTTTGCGAACGACAATTGGGAGGTGCTTTCCACCCCGCGCCCGGAGTCGCAACTGCAGGAGATTCAGGTGACGACCGACGGTGTGCTGACGCGCGACTGGATCATCGGGCATCTGGAACTGAGCGCGGAGCCGAACCCGTTGGAACTCGATCTCTTTGCCCTCAAGCAGCAGCTCGAATCGCAACCGCAGATCGCATCCGCCGAGCTGCGCCTCGAGCTGCCCGGCACACTGCATGTGGATGTGCTGGAGCGTGAGCCGGTCTTGCGGATGCGCACGCGTTGGCCCGACGGCAGCACCGGGGTGGCTCTGATCGCCCGTGATGGCACGGTCTACGAAGGCTACAACTACTCGCGTGAACGCTTGATGCGCCTGCCCGGGGCGGTGGGCATCCGCCTGGTTTCGACCGGCCCGGGCCGTTACGAGCCGATCCAGGGCGTCGACGTGGTGGCCGATTTACTGGAGGTGGCGGCCCATCGTGCACCCGAGCTGTCGCAGGACTGGAAGCTCATTTCGTTCGAGCGTTTCGATGGCGACGTAAATGCACCCGATGCCCTCATCACGATCTACGGGCGCTATGTGCACGAATGGGTTTTCTCCCCGGCAGAGGACTTCCCGTCGCAGCTCGCCGCTGCCCGCCAGCTATACCGCCAGGCCAAATCAAGCCGCCTCAGCACGCTGGCGCAGGTCGACGTATCCTTTCCCGATCACGCCTTCGTGCGTGCGCAGTAATTTCAATCCTCTCCCTCATTCCACATGTCTCTCCCCCGCAGCAAGATCATCGGAGCCGTCGAAATGGGCACCTCCAAAATCGTGGTGCTCGTCGGTGAAGTCCATCAAGGCCGGAGCCTGAACATCATCGGGCTGGGCCAATGCACCTCCATGGGCATCAAGAAGGGCGAGATCATCGACATGCGGCAGGCCAGCGACGGCGTGCATGCGGCGTTGGCCCAGGCCGAAAAGCAGGCGGGGGCGCAGATTGAGGGCATCTACCTCGCGCTGAGCGGCAGTCACCTGCAGGGCTTTTCCAATCCCGGCGTCGTCACGGTGGCGGACCCGGACAACTTTGTCATGCGCGAAGACCTGCGCCGTGCGGCGACCAACGCCAAGGGCAAGGCGCTGCCTCCGGGCCGCGTCTACATCCACCACGTGCGCAGCGGTTACATGCTCGACAGCCGGGAGGTGACGGACCCGATCGGGATGCAGGGCCAGTCGCTCGAAGCGCGTTATTGGCACGTGCACGGTGATGAGCGCAAGGTGAGCGACGCCTTGCACGTGATCAACGGCTATGGCATGGACGTCGACGACGTGGTGATCTCGAGCATCGCCTCGGGCAGCATGGTGGCGAGCGATGCCGAGAAGCAACTGGGGGTGCTGGTGCTCGATATCGGGGCCGGCACGACGGATTATGTGCTCTACCGCCAGGGTCACATCATTCGCACCGGGACGCTGGCCGTCGGCGGCGACCACATGACGAACGACCTCAGCCTGGGGCTGCGTTTGCAAAACCGGGTGGCGGAGTCCCTCAAGCGGCGTGCGGGGCGCGCGGTTTTCACCAAGGACGACCGCGAGAAGGCCGTCATGGCGTTCAACGACCTTTCGATCGGCGACCGCCCGATCCCGATGCTCTCGATTTCGCGCATCCTCCATGCGCGCTGCGAAGAGCTGCTGATGATCCTCAAGAATCGCCTCGGCAGCCAGGTGAGCCCGCAGCATTTGCCGGGCGGCGTGGTGCTGACGGGGGCGGCTTCGCAGCTGCCGGGTCTGCCCGAGCTGGCGGAACACGTCATCGGCGTGCCCGTGCGGCGCGGCAGCAATCCGGATTGGGTGGTGCACAAGGAGCTGTGCACGCCCGAATACAGCACCGTGCTGGGCCTGCTGCACTATGGCCTGCGCAATCAGCAGCGTCCGACCGCTCCGGCCGAGACGCAGGCGCGCAAGCCAGGGCTGCTGACGATGGTCAGCCAACTTTTCAAATAGGCCGGAGCCTCCCGACATGAACAACTTCACCTCAGAGAGTCCCCTGCAAGCGGCGGA
>Ga0163227_100012_pt1 | contig 111219 bp, 84 predicted proteins | sample MSEWel2016_09_14_2_FD_113148 | JGI IMG/M metagenome (GOLD analysis project Ga0163227, IMG submission 113148) | Subsurface microbial communities from deep shales in West Virginia, USA - MSEEL Well Study Marcellus 5H_2016_09_14 ...
CAGAACCCTACAAACTCTGACCGACGCGACCGCACAGATCCTCCAACATTCTTCAGGGCAACTCTGTCAGAACCTCTTCAAGCATGCCAAATATGCCCCAGAATAGATGGAAAATGCTCTAGAAAACGTGAAGCGGCGCCGAAGGCCGCGATTCAGGCTTCGCGCGCTCTCTCGAGCAGGTCCAGGCGGTAGTGCTCCCGCCGCTCACCCTGCAAGGGCGCGAAGGCGTCGTCCTCGAGGAAAAACGTGTGCACCTCGTCGCCGGTCAGCGGGTAATCTTCCACGGCGTGGATCCAGTGCACCAGCAACAGGTGCCCGCCCGGCGCCAGTTGCTGCCGGATCGAGCGCCGGACTTCCGCCAGATCACCCCAGCTAAAGTAGTAGCCAACCTCCGACAGCACGATCAAATCGAAGCGCTGCGACGGGAAGTCCTTCGGTAGTTGCGCCGTCTGACAGGTGACGTGCGGGAATCGCCGGCAGCGCTCCTGCGCCTGCTCCACGGCCAGCGGCGAGACGTCGACCGCCAACAGCTCTCCGCAACGCGGCGCGAGCCGCGCCGTCAGCACGCCCACGGAGCAGCCGACCTCGAAGGCCTGCGGGTAGTGCTCACGAGGCAGCGCCGTCAGGGTGTGGGCATACTTGCGGTCTTCGTATTCGCTGGTCGCAAAGCTCCAGGGGTCGGCCGTGCGCCGATACTTGCGCTCGAAGTATTCCGGCGGCACCGTTTGCATGACCTTGCGCTCAATCACGGTTCTCGAAAAAGGTTTCCCAGGGCTGATGAAAATGGGCGAGCACCTCCGGCCGAAGCATAAAGCCCTCCGGATCGTCGTTGATCAGGCGCGTGGTCTGAGAGGCGTGGGCGGCGATCGCCTGTTTCTTGCGCTTCAACACCGGTTCGATGTCCACCCGCCAGGCCTCGACCTCCTCCGCCTGCGGCGCCTGTTCCGGGGCCTTGGCTTCCCACACCCAGATGGGATACTCGAGGATGCGGGCCGCACTTTCGACCGCGGCATGGGCGTGTTGGGCGAGGTGCCAGCTGGCGCGGTGATCCCCGTGCGGGTCGCGCCGCCACGGCACCAGAATCGTCTGGGGCTCGAAGTCGGCCAAGGCCTGCTGCATGTCCGCGGCTGCTTCGTCAAAGCCAGCCTCGCCCGGTTGCGGCACGGAACCGTCGGGCAGCTCGAGGAACTGCACGTAGTCACCCTCCACGCCCAGGATCTCGAGGGCATTGAGCAGCTCCTTGGCGCGCAACGCCGCCAGCTTCGGTCCGGGATAGCGCGTGGAGTTGGGGTGCGATTTGGCGCCGTCGCTGACGAGCACCACGGCCACCTCGACCCCCGCTTCGCGCAAGAGTGCGATGACGCCCCCGCAGCCGAGCGATTCGTCGTCGGGGTGGGGGGCAATGACGAGCGTGCGGCCCCAGTGGCGCAGACTGTCGCCGGCGTAGAGCGGTAGCGATTCGGGCGACTCGAGCAACGAGTCCTTAAGCGTGGAACGGGTCAGGGTCGTGGTCATACCAGATGGATTCAATGGGGGTGGTGTGTTCAAGGAGATAGCGGCCAGCCTCGGTCAGCGTCTTGTCGGGCGCGGGCTGGCGCAGATACATCGTCAAATCGCGGATCAGGCGCTCCAGCGGGTGGGGTTGCAGCATACCCTGCAGGCCGATGGAGCGTTGCGCGCGTTCGAGCACCTGCAGGCAGATCTGCTCGATGGCGCTGCGCATCAATCGGCTATAGGCGAGGAAGCGTTCCGGGTCCCGTGCGGCCTCCGAAGCATGCCGGGCTGCGCCTTCCAGCCACAGGTTGCCGCTCTCGATCGCCAGGGCCATTTCGGCCATGCGCGCCTGTTGGTGCGGGCTCTCCGTGCGCTGGCGTTCGCGCAGGTGCTGCCGCGTCGTCTCGATCAGGGCCTCCGCACCGCCCAATTGTACCGCGGCAAAGCGGATCGCGCCGCCGCTGAACCAAGGCTCGTGGGTGTAGTCCCCGGGTTGACCGATCAAGTCGCCCGCGTCCAGTTCGATGCCGGAGAAGTCGACCCGGTAACTTTGTGACGCCTCCATGCCCAGCGGTTGCCAGCGGGAATCGTCCAACGGCGGGCAATGCACGTCCATCGGCACCACGCTCATCTGCCAACCCCCGTCCGGCAATGCGCCGTTGACGATCGGGCGGGTGATATGCCCGGCGCCGGAGGCAAAGATCTTCGCGCCATGCAGGCGGTAGCGGTTGGGGCCCAGCGGCTCGAAGCGCACGCCCTCGTCCTTCGCCTCGGTATTCCAGACGGCAAAGAGGTGGCCCGCCGCGACATCGGCGGCGTAGCGCTGGAGTTGCGCGGGCGAGGCAAAGTCTTCCAGCAGCCGCAGAGCGTTGACGTGGCCTTCGTAGAGCCGACCGACCGACAGGTTGCCGCGACCGATGTGCTTCAGGATCTGCAACAGCGGCAGCATGCCCTCCGGCGTCAGGCCGAGACCGGCCCCGCCATGGTCACGGCTCAGCGGCGCGCGGAGCAGCCCCGCCTCATGCAGCAAGCGGAACTCCTTGTCCGGAAACGCGCCGTCCCGGTCGAGCGGCAACGCACGCTCGGCGAAGGTGGGGGCCAGATCGCGCGCGGCGGCGACCAGGTGCTCCGGAGGCGTGCGCCGTTCAGCTGTAGCGGGTAAAGTCTCAGGCATAGTGGAGCTGGTAGGCGCGCAGCGTGTCGAGGCGCTGGCGCAGTTCCTGAATCGCATGCTGAATCGGCACCTGCTGGGCGCGGGGCAGGGCGCGGTCTTCCAGCGCCAGGCTGACTCGACCGAACGTAGAGGCGGTCGCGAGCTGATACTGCAGCCAGCGCACCGACACGCCGTAGGCCGACGCGACGGCTTCGACTTGCCCCGCGCGCACCGAGAGCCCCAGCTGCTGACGTTGCCAGATCTCCCGCAGCCGGCGGTGCGCGTTCAGGCGCACGATTTCGTCCGCAACCGGCCCGACCTGAATCGGCTCGCCCCGCGCGGCCATGTCGCTCCAGCGCTGCACGAGTTCCGCAAAACCGCCGCTGGCGCGCCCGCTGGCCCGAGGCGAGGTCGCGACTTCGACCAGCGGGCTGTGGCGAAAGGTGGCGTCATGTGCGCGCAAGGCGCGAAAGAGCGCTTCGTCTTCTCCCGTCTCGCTAAGCGGAAGGCCGCCGACGGCTGCGTAGGCCTGCGCGGTGACGGCCAGGCTCGCGCCGTGGTGGTGATAGTGGCGCGGCCAGGGGTCGAAGGAATCTGGATCGAGCACTGCGGCCAGCTCGGTTCGCAATTCCTGGTATTCCCGGCGCGCGGTGAGGTAGGCCTGCGTTTCTGCCGGTAGGGACGCCAGTTCCGCTTCCAGCGGTCGAATATCGCCGCTGACCGCGTCGGCGCCTTTGGAAAATTCCAGGAACATGCCCGAGAGCCACGTGGACGAGACTTGGGTATCGGCATCGGTCGAGGCGATGATGCCCTCGGGGTGACGCGTTTGCTGAAAACGCCGCGCCGCTGCATCCATCAACAATTTGCGTGCCCCGCCCGCGTGAGAGAAGGCCGGTGGCAGGTCGAATTCCAGCACGTGCAGGCGAAAATCCGGATGCGTTCGGGCAAAACGCCGGGCGATCTGCGCCGAGGCGTCGCGGCAGTTGTTCAGGAGCACAATGACTTCATACGCATCGTGGCCAATCTGCCCGTATTCCGCCCCGTGCTGGTTTGCCAGCGCCGCCAGCGTGTCCTGCAGGCGCTCCGCTTCGTCCCGCACGGGCAGCGTCACCGTCAGGCGGCAATCGCGCCCCTGGGGGTGCAACACCAGTTCCCGATCCACTTGCCACTGCGTTTGCGCCTGCGTGTCCATGCCTTCGCCTATGCAGCGCCCGTGCCATCTTTTTCTTCTCCCAACCGTTTGCCCGATCCAGCCGGTGGCCATTCCAACGCAGGTGGTTCAACAAAACAGCGGCAATTGGCGGTTAGGGTGGCTTCTTTTGCGCATTATGGGCGCTGATAAGGCGTCTGTCCGCCCATGGTGTAGTTCATGCTGCCCTACACGCCCATGTTGCGCCGTAATTTCTTCAAGACCACTGCCATCGGAGGCATCGCCTTGGGCCTGAGCGAAGGCTGGCTGACGTCGAAAGCGTCTGCCGCCGTCAAACCGATCGACCCGGGAGACAAGGGCCCGGAGGCTTTGGCCCGAGACGAAGCGTTCTGGCAGCGCGTCCGGCGCGACTTTGCCCCGGCGCCGGACTTCATCAACCTCGAATACGGTTACTTCTGCCCGGCTGCCCTGCCGACGCTGGAGGAGGAGATTCGCGGCGGCCGGCTGATCAATTCGCGCGGTTCCTATTACATGCGCCGGGAGATGCAGGACGATCTCGAGGCGACCCGCAACGACCTTGCCAAGCTGGCCGGCGTCTCGAGCGAGGAAGTGGCGATCACCCGTAACACCACGGAGTCGATGAACATCGTCATCTCCGGGCTCGATCTGCAGGCGGGCGACGAGGTGGTCTACTCCGACCAGGATTACGGCAGCATGGTGGAGGCACTCAAGCAAAAGTCCGAGCGCTACGGCATCGTGCTGAAACAGGTCGCCGTGCCCCTGCATCCGGAGAGTGACGAACAGATCGTCGACGTCTTTCGCCGCGCCATCACGCCCAAGACGAAGCTGCTGCACGTAACGCACCTGATCAACCTGACGGGGCACGTGCTGCCGGTGCGCAAAATATGCGACATGGCGCACGAGCGCGGCGTCGAGGTGCTCGTGGATTCGGCGCACGCCTTTGCCCACGTGGACTACCAGATCCCGGACCTCGATTGCGACTACCTCGGCACGAGCCTGCACAAGTGGCTTTGCTCGCCCGTCGGGCTCGGCATGCTCTACGTCAAAAAGGAAAAGATCCCCCAGGTCTGGGGCTTGATGGGCGACACCCACCGCGACGACGGCGACATCCGCAAGCTCGAGCACCTCGGCACGCGGCCCTACAATCACCACCGTGGGCTGCGCACGGCCATCCGCTACCACCAATCCATCGGCGGCGCGGCGAAGGCCGCCCGGTTGCGCTACCTCAATACCTACTGGACGCAGGGCTTCCGCAATCACGAGCGCATCTATTTCAACACGCCCGAGGATCCCGCGCGTCACGGTGCCATCGCCAACGTCGCCATCCGCGGGGTCGAGCCGGAGGCGCTCTCCGCCTTTCTCTACGACAACTACGACATTCTGACCGTGCCCATTGTCGGCCACCCGGTCGTCAAAGGCGTGCGGGTGACCCCCGGCGTGCCGACGCCGCTGCTCCACCTCGACCTGATGAAGGAAGCGATGGAGCAGGCCGCCCGGAAGTTGTAGAGACGAAAAAAGGCGCCCGGAGGATATCCGGACGCCCGCGTCAGATTTTTGATTGGGTCTCGCGTCTAGTGGGTCGGGAAGCGGTATTGCCAGCCCTGCGGGCCCCAGACCCACGGGTAGACCTCGGCGCTGGTGTAGAGCCAGTCGCTGGAGTCGGGCTCGACGAAGTAGTAGCCGTCATCGCCGTTCTGCATCCAGTAGGACCAGCCGATGTCGGAGTCGTCCACATAGACCCAGGGGAAGTCCGCGAGGTAGAGCGAGCCGAGCCAGGGCGAATCGGCCATGGCGGAGGCGTCGAGTTCGGACAGGCCGCCGAAGAAGTTACCCAGTTCGCCCGTGCCCGCCTGCGCCACGATAAACTGGGTCTCGTTGAGCGTCACAATGGCGGAGCGGGCCGCCGCGCTGGTATTCTCGTCCACGGAGAGCGTCACGTCGGCCTCACCGGTGCCGTTGGTGGGCGAGACGGTGATCCAGTCGGCATCGGTCTGCGCCGTCCAGTCGAGGGAAGCAGGCGTGGTGGTGATGGGCAGGACGAGGTCCGTCGCCATCTCGCGCACCAGAGAACCGGGCGCCGGCACCGTCACGCCTTCGCTCGCGTCGGCGACCGCGGCCGCGATCATCGCATCGACGTCGAGTCCCGCCTGGCTCACGGTGTATTGCTGTCCCGCGATGGTCACGGTGCCCGAACGGGCTTCGGTCGACGTGTTTTCTGCGACCGAGATGCTCAGGGTGCCGTCGCCATACTGGCGGCTGTCACTCTCGATGGTGATCCAGTCGGCGTCGGTCGAAGCCGTCCAGCCATTGCCCGCCGGGGCTGCCGTCACCGCGACATCGAGCGTGCCGCCCGTTTGGGCCGCGCTGCCGGAAGTCGCGTCGAGCGAGAAGCCGTCGACGTCCTGGTTCAGCACGGAGAACTCGTCGAACTTCACCACGTCGCTCTCCGGCTGGGCCGTGTCGAAATAGTAGCTCGAGACCGTCTGGGTCTCGGTGTCGAGGATCGAAAACACCGTCACCGTATTGCTGTCGACGGTCGGCAGAGGCTTGCCGTCTGCGGGATTGGTCATCACGGGCTCGATGCTCGGCATGATCGGCTCCGCGCCCCAGGGATCGCCGGTGGCGAAGTAGTTGTCGGCGTTGAAGCGCGGGTCGTTGGGCAGGTTGCTGCGCACCTGGTAGCCCTCGATATAGCTGCCGTAGTTGTTGCCCACGTTGGAAGTCTCGATGTAGTTCACGCCCGCATCGGTCAGAAGGCGCACCCAGAGGTGGGAGTGGCCGAAGTGCACGATGTCCACGTCCGCCGCTTCGATCAACGGGTGCAGGTCGCGGTGAAACACGTCCTCTTCCGCCGGGTATTCGTAAAGAATGGAGGCGATCGAGCCGTCGTTGTTGCGTTCGATGATCTGCACCGGTTCGGCCAGCAGCGGGTTGACGTTGTCGCCCGTGCCGCGGCTGGTCTGGTGCGTCATCACGTAGGTGATCGGCGCGTTCTGGTAGGCGTCGCTCTGCAGTTGCTGGGCAAACCACTCGTATTGAGCCGACCCCTCGGCGAAGTCCCAGAAGAGGAAGTCGCCAAAGCCCCACTGGTCGGAGTCTTCAAAGGCACTGGCGGGTTCGCGATACTTGCCGCGCGTGCCTTCGCTCATGGAGGGCGAGCGCCAAATGCGCGTGGTGTAGAGGCCCATCAGGTAGACGTCGCCGAACTCGATCGAGTAATACTTTTCACCTTCGGGACCATCCTCGGGCAGGGAGAAGATCTCTTCGTAGGTGATGGTGTTGAACGAGTGGTTGGTGATCCATTCTTCGCGGACCTCGGGATCGTCGGTCGGGTTGATCTCCGCCGCTTGTTGTTCATAGCGCTGGGCGGCATACCAACGCGGTTGCGGAAAGTTGAACTGACTGCCGAGGCTCTGGGTGGGATCGTATTTACCCATCACCTCGTGGTTGCCGATCACGGGGAAGAGGGGCGCATACTGGATGATCGCGCCGCCGGTGTAGGTGTCGTCCGGGTGATAATCGCGCACCCGGCCCTGCAGCGCGGCAAAGTAGGAGAAGCCGCGGTTGTCGTCGAACCACTCGGAGGCGCGGTCTGGCACGTTTTGCAGGTCGCCCGCGTAGAAGACCGCGTCGACCATACCCACGGTCTCGACCACCTTCTGCAGATTGGCCGGCGTCATGGCCTTCAGCTGGTGGTCGGACGTCATCAGGATCTTCAGCGGCTGGCCCTTCGGCGGGGTCGGTGCCAGGCTGTAGGCATCGCTGGTCACGATTTCGCCGCCATTCGTGCTGCGCACCCGGTAGGGCACGCGCTCGCCGGGCGTCAGGCCGGTCACCGTCGCTTCGTGGCGCCAGATGTCGCGCGTGGTGGTTTCGGCATAGAGGCTGCCGTCACCGGTTTGGGAACCGACGTGGGAGGAGGCGTCTTCGGCCACGCGGGAAAGCTTGGTGGTGGTGGCCGTAAAGCTCGTGTCGAAGGAGTCGCCGATTTCCACCATGTGGTCGGTGCCCTCGAATTCGGTAAACCAGACCACGTTGATCGTTGAATCGGTCGGCAGCTGCAGGAAGGGGTCCGTCAGTAGTTCGGGGGCTTCCTGAGCATGGAGCGTGAGCGGCAAGGAAAGGCAGGCGAGCAGCGCCAGCCGGGTCGTAGAGATGAGAGATACATTCATGTCACGTTATGAATAGAGGTGCGTTCGAGCGTGCACACCTCTTTAGATCGCATCACCTCATTGCCATCCTAATGCGTCTCTACTGTATATTTATAAGGACATTTTGCATTCAACAACTAGGCAAAACGGTTGGGTTTATACTTGTGTTATAAGTTTACGAATTCTGTTTCAACTAGGCTTCGATCCTGCCGTTGTGTGTCATTTATGACGAGGATCTTACGTCCGGCGTTTGCCTGGAAAGGATCGGATATAGGACGTTTGGGTAACGCCCTATATGAACTCGGATCAAACCGAAGTTTGCGCCATGGAGCATAGGGTATGCTTCTTGGCGTGCAAACGAATGGTTCTAGCCGCTAGCCTTCGTGTTCTTCTTCCTCTTTCGCTTCCAGATCGCGCCGGTCGAGGCGGACTTCGAAGGGGACGGGCTCGGTGGTGACCATCTCCTTAGTGCCGACAATGGTGGGCGTGGTGGGCGCATCGTGGAGTTCGAGCACGACCACTTCGTTTGCTTCACCCTCGCGAAGCCAATGTTGGGGCACGAAGAGCGAGCGCGTGGCCCCGCGATCCCAGAAGCGGCCCAGGTTGTGGCCGTTGACCCAAACCACGCCGAAGCTCCAGTTGCTCAAGTCCAGGAAAGTGCCGCCCGCTTCGTCGGTGGTGAACGTGCCGCGGTAAAACGTGGGGCCGGTATGCGCGACGGATGCCGTAGCCGCTTCGCTGCCGTGGGCGTAGGGCAGGCTGTACATGTCCCAGCCGGTCAGCTCCTCGCCGCCCAGCCACGCGCCACCGTCGAGGCCTTTGCGCGCGCGATCCTGACTCCGCTGACTGGTGATGACGCTGATGCGGCCCAGGTTGTAGACCAGCAGGTCGAGCGTGACGGGGCCGTCCTCATCCAGTTCGATCTGGTTGCTGTCGAGCCCGAGGCCGACAAAGGAGCGTCCCACCGTGCGGCCATTGACCATCACCGTCGTGTAGTCGCGCGCCTCACGCAACTCGAGCGTGCCGTGAACGCCCTCGGGGAACGCGCGACGATAGAGCACAAAACCGTAGTCCTGCCCAAGCTCCTCCATCGTGAGCGGGTGCTTGGCCACACGAGTCGGTTGCTCCGGCAAGGTGTCGAGCAAGGCGGCGGAAGGGGTGAGCTCGATCAGCGGGATTTCGATGACGGGCGAATCGGCAGGCACGTCCGGCAGGTCGAGGTCGAAGCGTTCGCCCAGCAGGCGGCGCAGCGCGTAATACTTCTCGGTGGCGCGACCGGCTTCGTCGATCGGCGCACTGTAGTCGTAACTCGTTTGCACCGGCAGGTATTCGTTGCATCCATTGTAGAAGCCGTAAGTCGTGCCGCCGTGGAAGACGTAGTAACAGAATGATACGTCGTTATCGATCAGGAAGGTCGTGCGCTCGACCAGGTCGTCGATCGACGTATGGCGCGTGGCCTCCGGTTGACCCCAGCCGCTGAACCACGCGGTGTAGAGTTCCGGCACGAACACCGGGTCGTCTCCGATCACCGCTTGGGTCATCTCGAGGTCGCGCTCGTTGCTCAAGCCATTGCGCCCGCGCACCACGCCGGGCATGTTGATGCCGGGGTCGAATTCGGTGGAGAAGAACGGGTCGCAGGTAAAGAGCGGGACTTCCCAGCCGACATCGAGGAACATTTCGCGCAGCGTTTGCAGGTAATCGTTGTTGCCGCGTGCCACGAGGCCATACTCGTTCTCCATCTGCACCATCAGGAGCGGCCCGCCGTGGGTGACCTGCAGATCGCCGACCTCCCGGTAGACCTGCTCGATATAGCGCCGGCTCCACGCCACGTATTGCGGGTCGTTGGTGCGGATCTTCACCTCGGGGTAGCGAGCCGTCCACCAGGGGATGCCGCCGTATTCAAACTCTGCACAGCAGTAAGGGCCTGGCCGCAGGATCACCCACAGCCCATGCTTCTGGCAGAGTTCGAGCATGCGGCGGACATCCGTCATGCCGCTGAAGTTGAACTGGCCTTCTTCCGGTTCGCAGAGATTCCAGAACAGGTAGAAGCTGATGGTGTTCAGCCCCATCGCCTTGGCCTGTTTGATGCGCAGCTCCCAGTCTTCGGGCAGGACGCGGCCGAAGTGCATCTCCCCCGCGATCAGCAAGGTCGGCTCACCATCGAGGAAGAAGTGATGGTCGCGGGCTTCGAAGGTGTGCGGCTTGCCGTCCGGCACTGCCTGGGTCAGGGGCGCTCGCCCGCAGGCAAGCCCCGTCGCCAGCAGCGAACCGATCAACAGCAGCAGTGCGCGCCCCCGGCTGAAGGGGACGTGGGATCGAGAGGGGGATGGAGTCATGATGATGGGGCGTGGCTGGAGGGTTCGATGGCGGCAGAACTAGTGCGTCGGGCGCTCATCGAGTTCCAGACGCAGATAGTCGTAGATGAGCCCGTTGTTGATAGGACCGGCGGGGACGGTGAGGGTCAGGGTGTTTTTGCCCTGATGCAGGCGACTGGCGTCAAAGGCCACCTCGCGCTGGTACCAGATGCCTTGCGTGCCATGGCGCGTGATCACGCCGTCGGTCGGAAGGTCGTCGAGCGTTTCGACCGGCTGGTCGTTTACGGCGATATTGAGGCGTTGCGTGCCGGTGCCGCAGATCGCGAGCCGCAGCGTGGCCGTGCCGGCGGGTGCCTTGCCCAGGTCGAACTCGATGGTGTAGGGCGTGGCGCGGCCCTCGCCGACGATGCCGCGGTAGGGCATCGCCTTGGCTTCGGGATCTTCGTTGTAGGGCACATGCTGGAAGAACCAGTCTTCATGGAAGTCGCTTTGGCCGATCACGTAGTGCACGTCATCGGGAAAGGCCTTGGGGTAGCGCAGCGAGATCTCCGGGTCGGCATAGTCTTCGGCCCCGTAAAACTCCGAGCCGTTGCGGTTGGGAATGCCGATTTCCCACACCTGGCGACCGTGCCGCACGGGCGTCCACGCGAGTTGCCCGAGATCGAGCGTTTTACCCGGCTCCACGGTGATGTCGGCCCGCTGGAATTCTCCCATTACGCCGTCGGCGATGGCATGGAGCGTATAGCGGCTTGGCGTCACCTTGGGGATGGTAAAGGAGCCGTCCGCATCTGCCTGCACCCAGAACTGGTAGTGCTTGGCGTCGGTTTGCCAGGTCACGGTGCGGCCGTGGGCCACCGGGTTGGACGAGGTGTATGCGGGCGCGGTCAGGCCCACGAGGACGTTCTTCATCCGGCTGTCCGGTTCCACCTTGTCGCGCAGCACGAGCTTGCCTTCCACCGCTCCGCGGGCGCCATCGTTGGCATAAGGCGCGTCTTGCACCCAGTCGTAGGGCCACTTCTGCTGCTCCTTCTGCTGTTGGGCCTTGGCGTCGGCATACATTTCGGCGTGACCGTCGCCCTGATTGACGTAGAGCATGAACGGGCCAACGACCTTGCTCCAGTGCTCGCCTTTGTCCACGGAGACTTCCGCCCCGCCGTAGTGGCTGCTGCGCCAGTAATTGAGCACGCAGGGCGCCGATACCCGATTGGTGTCGCGGTGCCCCAGAAACTCGACCTTGGTCGGTCCGCCGCTCAGATACTCCGTCGTGGGGTTGAGCAGGTAAAAGCCCACCTGCTCTGTGGTGCTCGACCAGCCAAAAGCCGGGTTCTCCCATTGCACTGCGGTGAAGATGTATTTGTCGCCCGTATGGAGTTCCTTGGGGAAATACAGGTCCAGATGATCCGCCAGGCTCATCCAGTCGAAAAAGCCGTTGAGCTTGGCGCAAAAGCGCGCCTCGGCGATCGTTGAGGCCGGGTAGTCTTCCGGGTGCTCGAAGATGCAGTAGGTGTAGACGCCCGAGTCGCCTTCGCCCAGCGCGTAGCGGATCTCGATGTCGGCGGCGAAGTCGCCGTCGGGGCTTGCGCCCGGGCCGGTGCCCATCAGGCGACCTTCGGCGATGCCTTTGACGGAGACTTCGGCTCGCTGGCCGTCGTTGTCCGCCGGGTCGATCGTCACGGTGGGGATGGTGGGAGCGGTGTCCGCCGGCCCCATCGCATCATGCGACCAGAAGCCGTATTGGTGGTCCGTCATGCGTGGGTTGAGCCCGTTGGGGTTATAGCCCGGCGGATCGCGGTCGAGGTCGGGCGTGCCGTCTTCGTTCAGAAAGGTGGCGAGCATCTCTCGGCCCTCGTAGCGGAGTGAAGTGAGATCGCCTGAGGCCTTGGCCACACGGGCGGTGACGATGCCGTTGTCCAGGATGTATTCGTGGGAGGTCTCGGTGAGGGTAACCGATCCGGCTGCGTAGGCCTGCGAAGCAGCCAGTAGCAGCGTAAGAGAGCGCCAGAGGGGGATGGCTTTCATGGTTAGGAGTCGTTTATGGGAGGTGTGCCTGCATCCAGTCGATGACGGCACTTTGAGTAGATTCGGTGAGCCGCGTGTAGCCGTGGGGTATCAACAGCTCGAGGTCTTGCTCCGCATCATACAGGCGAAAGACCGCCGCGGCGCGGTCCGTTGCGCTCTGAACGTCAGATACGGAGGCCCCGCGGCCCATCTCGGGCTGCACCACCAGCACCGGGCGGGGCGCGATGGCGGCCAGCAGCGCATCGTAATCGTAGGGAATGCGTGTTTCTTCGCCCACGAACAAGTCCAGCCGGGGCAGCAGGCTGTGTTGATGACTGAAGCGGGCGATGCCACCCGTCCCGGAATCGGCGGTATCCGTCCGCATCGGGGTGAAACCGGCGATCGAGACGACGCCTGCCAGCCGTTCGTCCAGCGCGGTGGCATGAAGCGCCACCATGCCACCCAGGGTGTAGCCGAAGGCATAGATGCGCGTAGAGTCCACCATCTCCTGATCTTCGAGGGCATCCATGGCCGCGCGGACATCGTCCACCATCCGGCCCAGCCGCGACCAGTCGGGATAGCGCTCGTAAAAGGGCTCGGCTTCCCCTTGGCGTGAGCCAAAACCGGATTGGTCGAAGGCGAGGACGGCATAACCCGCCCGGGTCAGGGCGAGGATCGGGTGCAGGTCCCGGCGATACACCCACATGTAGCCCAGCGGATAGCTATAGCCGTGGAGCCAGATGACGGTCGGCAGCTTTTCGCCTTCCGTCCGCTCCTTTGGAAAATAGAGATCGCCGTGCAGCCCATGGCCAAAGCGCAACCGCACGGAATCGACCGCCGCGTTGTCGGTGTCCGTCCATCCAAATTCCTGGATGCCGCGCCCAATGACCCAGGCCGGCACGTCGGGCGCAAGCTGGCCGGGGCCTTTACCTTCAGCATGGGTGGGGCCCGGCGTCGGCCCCGAGGGGCCAAAAAACGGTGCAGGCGCCGGCGGCTGGGGTGGGGGCGTGCCGAGCATCTCTTCCACTGCCTTACGGATGCGTCCAGCTTGCGCTTCCCACTGTCGCGCATCGCGGATGGACGTGCCGTTGGCTACCCGCAACAGCGAAGCGTTGGGCTCGTGTCGGGGATATTGCTGCACGTCGAAGTGCGGGAATCGCCGCGCCTTCCAGGCTGCAAAGCTCCACGCAAACAAGCGCTCGTTGTCCCACTCCTGACGCGGGCGGCGTCCGAATTGCAGGTCCAGCCAGTCCAGGCACGCATCCGGATCGATCGAGCCGTGAAAACCGGGTTCCCGCAACAGGCCGAGGCGCTCCGGGTGCCCCAGCAACTGGTAGACGCGCAAGGCTGAATCGTAGCTGCGCTCCAGCGCCCACGAACTCGAGACCTCGTCGTTGAGCCCGTATTGAATCAGGCAGGCGCGCGGCGCGATCGCGGCCACCAACAGGTTGGCGTCGATCGGGAGCCGGTCCTCGTGGCCCGCAAAGAATCGCAGCCGGGGATGAAACCAGTCGGGAAACATCATCGCGGTGGATTCGATGCCTTCGCCCATGCCATACTCGCCCATCAACCGCCAGGGCAGCACCCCGCCGATGCCCGTGCTGCCGGCGATCACCGCGTCGATGCGTTCGTCCCAGGCGGCGGCGATCGTCGCCAACTTGCCGTCCCGGGAGTAGCCGTAAAGGGCGACCTGATCCATGTTGATTTCCGGCAAGGTCTCGAGGTAGTCGAGCACCGGCTGCACAGCCCAGGCGCGACGCGGCAGTTTGGCGACCTCGGAGTCTGGATACAGCTCGGCCAGCGCAGCCGTATCATCGCCGAAATCGTTGCCTGCGTAGCTTACGGCGGCGTAACCCCTTGGAATTAGGAAAGATGTCCAGTTGCCCAGCCACGGCGTGACGACCACCGGAAAGGGCCCTCGTCCGTCCGGCAGCGCGACTTGCACGCGCAGCTCGGCCGACGTCTCGGTGCCCACCTGCAGCAAGATGTGGCGTACGGAATAGCCTTCGCCCGCGATCACATCTACCTGCTCAACGCCCCTTAGCGCAGGCTTGGGCGGCATCTGCCCCCAGGCGTAGTGCTGGTAGTTCTCCAGGATTTCCTCCCGCCGCGCCGCCCAATCCTCCTGCTCGGTGACCGGTCTGCCATCCAGAAACCGCAGAGGGTCGGGCAGGAGATTGCGCTGCGGCAAGGCATCGAAGTCCGGCGGCAACTCGCCCGTTCGCTCCTGCCACGCGTTCCAGGCCGGCACATCCGACAGCTCCGTCTGCATCCACTGCAGGTAAGCGCGCCGCTCCGGGGTGGTCATCGCGAAGCTGGTTGTGGTTATCATTAACGTTAGCCACAGGGCGACGAGCCCTCGCAAGAGGCGGACGGACAATCTGGGGCTCATGGGGTAAGGGTGGAGGATGGAGCAATGCACCGTGGCAACAGGACACACGTGCCGTGCCAGCATACGGGCCGCACCCCACACCGATCAAGCTGATCACCGCCCATTCCTACCGTCAGATAAATAGTTCAAACGTAACGGCTTAAGGGCAAACGTTCCCGCTTGGCGAAGGGGAGCCCTAAGCGGGCCGTGCCTCCTCGAAGAGTTCGGCGGGCATGGGATATTGTAGTTCCCACACCATCGTGATGGGGCGGTTGCCATGGTAGGAGAGCAGCGCTTTGGCGGGCCCAAGAAACACGAAGGGTACCGTCTCACCATCGATTCGCTTTGTTGGCCTTGCGAAAAATAGAATCGTATATGAGCGCTCACGAAAATTGCGGTAGTTCTGGCCGGTCACACTCTCCTGGCTGGCGGTTGACTGACTTTCCCAATGCAGCTGGGTGCGACTGATGGGGTAGTCTTGATAGCGCGTGGTGGGCGAAAAATCCTTCTCCTCTTTGCGGAAGGTCACGAGGTGGGCGTAGCAGCGCAGGGCTTTGGCGTGCAGCACCCCGAGTCCGGTGGGGCCGGAGCGAGCAAGGCTCGCGAGACCAAGAGTGGCCTTGATTTCTGCGAGTCCGTAGGCGGCGTGCAGGTGCAGGTCGCAAGGGAAGGGGAGAGAGATTTTTCTGGTTGGAATGGAGGTCGATGCCTTGCGCCATTGGGCAATTTCTGAGGCATCCAAAACCAAGGACGGATTGGCCTGCCACTTGGCAATCGACTCCTGAACCGTCGACACGCCAACGGTTCCCCCTTTGACTCCCCACAGGAGGTAGTGGAGGGCGACTTTTTTTTCCTCGGAAAGCTGTTCGCCCACCACGTCCAGGTTGTGGAGCGAGGCGACAAGAGCCGGATCCGTGCGCAGGACCAGCCGCGCCAGTGTCTTGCGGCCCCGGTCCAGATCAGGATCGGTTGGTTGAGCGGTACGGTTCGCCATCGACTTCCACTCGGACCAGGTGCGCTTGGACAGTAGTTCGATTGGCGAGAGGCCTGTTTCACGAATGAAGTTTCCAAAGTTGAGCGGCGTACCGGTGTCGCTCTCCCAAGTCTGGAGGGTCTCTGGCACAAAATGCTGAAGGTCGTTGAGGACGGACCGAATCTTGCCGAGGATGCGTTCGCGTGCCACGCGTTCCAGTTGAATGCTGCAGCCGGGGGGCAGGTGTGGAAAGTCCTGCTCGATTTCCCGGTCGATCCTTTGTCGACGTCGGGAAAGCAGGGCCGTGAACTTCAGGTCGAGCCGATACTTCCGGTGCGTTTGACCAACAAAATCGAGCACCGTCAGGCAGTCTTTGTTGGGGGCGTGGCGTAGCCCACGGCCCAACTGCTGAAGAAACACGGTCAAGCTTTCTGTCGGACGTAGGAACAACACCAGATCGATCTCCGGCACATCGACGCCTTCGCTCAGCACATCCACCGTAAACAGAAATGTGAGCTCGCCCTCGCGGAAGCGACGCAATCGCTCTGCTCGCTCCTCACGGGACGTTTCCCCTAGCAGCACCTCGGCAGCAATGCCGGCCCGCCGAAAGTGATCTGCCATGAAATGGGCGTGCCGGGTGCCTGCGCAAAAACCCACGCCGCGGGTCTGGTCGAGATCAGGCTGGTAGCGTTGAAGCGCCTGCAAGATCAAGTCCACCCGCTGCCGGGCTCTCACATCGTCACCCGTGAAGATTGCCTCGAGCTCACGAGTGTCATAGCGCCCGTTTTTCCAGAACCGCTCGTCATCCAGGCTTATGCTGTCCGTCACGCCGAAGTAGTGGAATGGACACAGTAGCTTCTCCTCGAGGGCTTCCGGCAGACGGATCTCGGCCGCCAACCGGTCGTCGAAGTCCGGCAAGATAAGAGAGCCATCCATGCGTTCCGGTGTGGCGGTTAGGCCCAACAGGATCTCGGGCTCCAGTTCGTCGAAGATTGCGCGATAGCTCCGCGCGGCTCCGTGGTGGGCTTCGTCCACAATCACGAACCTGAAGTAGTCGCGGCCGAGGTGTTGCCAGATCGCCTTGTGATTCAGGCTCTGGACCGACGCGAAGACATGACGCCAGTCGCTCGGTTCCTGTCCATCTACTAGAAGCTCACCGAAGTTTTGATCCCGTAATACAGCGCGGAAACAGCCGAGTGCCTGCTGCAGAATTTCTTTGCGGTGTACCACGAAGAGCAGCGGGAGTTTCTGACCAGTGGCCTTCACATGGCGCTTGTAGTCGAGCGCTGAAATGACCGTTTTACCCGTGCCCGTGGCTGCCACCACGAGGTTTCGATTGGAGCCCGCCTGCCGAGCCGCTTCAAGCGCCTCGAGGATGCGCTGCTGGAAAGGGCGCGGCGTGATCTCGGCGAAAAACTGGGCCCCCTCGTTACTCCGACTCCTGTAACCCTGAATCACCTTGCGGAGACGCGGGAAACTGCCTGCATCGTAGGGTTCGAATTGATCGGCCTCCCAATAGGCCGCGAACTCGGCTTCAAAACGCGCCAAAATGTGGGGCTGATCCTGCGCGGTGACCTTGAGCGTCCATTCGAGACCTTGGGTCATGGCCGAGTGGGACATGTTGGCGGAACCGATATAGGCGGTTGAATAACCGCTTTCCCGATAAAAATGGTAAGCTTTCGCGTGCAGCCGAGTGCCACCACTGTCATAGGACAAGCGGATTTCGGCGTTTTGTAGCCGGGCCAACCACTCAAGCGCCGCCGGATCACTGGCGCCCATGTAGCTCGTGGAGATGATCCGGATGGGAACGTCGGCGTCGCGAAGCTTCTCCAGGGCCGGCATCAGTAGCCGCAGCCCTGACCACTTGATGAACGACACGAGGATGTCTACCCGATCCGCGGTCTCCATTTCGTTCCGTAGCTCATGCTCCAAAGGCGGATCCGCACCCTGTCCGGTCAGAAGAGAACTGATCGACAGAGGGGTCTCTGGCCGAGGCAGCTCCTTCGCCTCTCGGCTGATTTGGGTGAGGATGGGACGGTCGCGCGACAGCAAACGCTTTCGTTGGAGAAACTCGAGTCCATCCGTACTCGCAAGCAGTTCCAGCAGACGATTCAGGATCGGCAGGCGCTGCTCCTTTTTGGCGATGCGCATCGCCTGGTGCACCAGTGGCCCAACGAATTGGGCGTAGGTATGGGGAGCGGCTTCGTCATCAATGGCGCGCAGCGTTGCCCGCAGTTCAGGATTGGCAACCAGCAGATCGCTCAATTCCTCATCCAAAAGCCGCTCATAGAGGCCGACTGGGAGTTCACTCATCGCTCGCTCGCTCCCTTCACTTCTAGGGGAGCTACCATTGTGGGCAAAGGCATCATAGAGGGCCACCTCGACCTCCAACGACGGGCGGCTACCCGCATATGCCTTATGACGCTTGGGATCGTCCAGCAAATAGTTTGGCCCGGTATGCGGTGCGATGGGCAAATGTGGCCGCGTGTCCACTATTCCGCCCGTGACATCCAGCGTTTTGGTCGCTCAGGATTCGCGATCTTGCGACGCGCCACCTCGGCCTGATGCGTCAAACACGCGCATACACGGAGGGCGATAAAAAGTGGCGGAGAGAGCGGGATTCGAACCCGCGATACGCTTTTGGCGTATACCCACTTAGCAGGCGGGCGCTTTCGACCACTCAGCCATCTCTCCGTCGGGGAAAGCTCGAGACATTGCCATAGGCCCGACTGACGATGCAACCCTTTTTTCGACCAAAAATGCACGTTGGTTCACCGCACGGGTTGCGAGGGAAATTCGCGCCCTGCACTTTGGCGTCTTGACTCCGCAGCCGGGGGCGTCCACTATCGCAAATTCTTCAGCTCCCATGGTGTAATGGATAGCACGCGGCCCTCCGGAGGCCTAAGTTGGGGTTCGAGTCCCTATGGGAGCGCCATTCAAGGCCGTCTCTAGATTGCGAAGAAGGGCAACGAAGCGAACGAAGCATCTCTGGATATCGTTTTCTCCGTTGCCTTTTTGTTTCTCCCGATGTCTTTATCCGCCAATCCCTTACCTGTAGAGACTCCCGTGCGCGTGCCCGAGGTGCTGGCCCCGGCGGGCAATTGGGATTGCGCCCGTGCGGCGGTGGAAAACGGAGCCGACGCGATTTTCTTCGGCCTCAACCGCTTCAATGCACGCATGCGGGCCGATAATTTTACCGAGGCGGACCTGCCGGAGCTGATGGCCTACCTGCACCGCCGAGGCGTCAAAGGCTACCTGACCTTCAATACCCTCATCTTCGCGGATGAGCTGGAGGAGGCGGAAGACTTCCTGCGCTCGGCCATCGCGGCGGGGGTCGACGCGGCCATTGTGCAGGACGTTGGCATCTGCCGGCTGATCCGCCGCGTCTCACCGGATTTTCCGATCCACGCCAGCACGCAGATGAGCGTCTCCAGTGACGCCGGGGTGGAGTTTGCCCGCGAGCTGGGCGCATCGGTCGTGGTGGTGGCGCGCGAATGCTCGATCGCCGAAATCGAGAAAATGCAGGCCACGCTGAAGGATCGGCAGATGCAGGTGCCGTTGGAGGTATTCGTGCACGGCGCGTTGTGTGTCGCATATTCCGGCCAGTGCCTGACCTCCGAGGCCCTGGGCGGGCGTTCCGCCAATCGCGGGGAGTGCGCCCAGGCCTGCCGCTTGCCCTACGAGTTGGTGGCCGATGGCGAGCTGCTCGACCTGGGCGACCGCAAGTATCTGCTGAGCCCGCAAGACCTCGCGGGCGTGGAGATGATCCCGGAGCTGATCAAGGCCGGCGTTGCGTCCCTCAAGATTGAGGGCCGTCTCAAGCGTCCGGAATATGTGGCCAGCATCACGCGCGTCTATCGTCAGACTGTCGACCGGGCGGTCGAGGCCTTTCAGGCGCAGCGCACGGCGGAGGCGACCGCAGACGAGCGCTACGAGCTGGAGATGGCGTTTTCCCGCGGTCTCTACACCGGCTGGCTCGGCGGGATCGACAACCAGCGTCTGGTGCACGGTCGCTTTGCCAAGAAGCGTGGCTTTTTCCTGGGCGAAGTGACCGAAGTGCGCGCTCAGCGCGTGGCGGTCAAAGGCGTTTCGCGGGTCCAGACGCAAGACGGCGTGGTATTCGATCTCGGGCGGCCCGAAGCGGGCGAGACCGGAGCGCGGGTGCAAGCCGTCGAGCAAAAGGGTGGGGTGACATGGCTGACCTTCCACGGCATGGACCTCGACTGGCAGCTGGTGCAGCCGGGGGCGAAGGTCTGGAAGACCAGTGATCCCGCGCTGGACAAACGCCTGCGTCAAAGCTTCCAGACCGAGCAGCCCAACTACCGCCGCCCCCTGCGCTGGAGCGTGTTTGGTCACGAGGGCGGCCCGCTGGTGCTCGAGGGGCGCGACGAACGTGGGCACGTGGTGCGCGAGAGTTCGGCCCTGCCGCTGGAGATGGCGCAAAAGCAGCCGCTCGATCAGGCCCGGCTGGAAAAGCAGCTCGGGCGCCTCGGCGATTCACCTTTCACGCAGGCTGAGGTGGACAATCAGCTCGATCCCGGTCTGATTTTGCCGGTGAGCGAGCTCAACCGCCTGCGTCGCGCGGTGGTCGAGCGCCTGCTGGAGTTGCGCGCCCAAGCTCCGCGCTGGCAGATCCAGCCCGAGCCGGTCATGCCGCAGGTCCGCTATCAACATCAGCCGCAGGACGCGGTCACGCCCGAGCTGGTGCTGGTGGTGCGCGACCTCGATCAATTGCACGCCGCCCTGCCGCTGGCCCATCGCGACATTTATGCGGAGTTCGAGGACCCCAAGCGTTTCCGCGACGCCATGGCCGCCGTGCGCGAGCACCGGGCGCAAACCGGGCGCGACGTGCAGTTGTGGGTGATGCCGCCCCGCATGTTCAAGATGGGGGAGGACTACGTGCTGCGCATCAGCCGCAGCGCGCAACCCGACGGCTATCTGGCCCGCAACCACGAACACCTGCGCGCCCTGACCGGCGAACGGCTGCGCGGCGACTTCTCACTCAACGTCTCCAATCCGCTCACCGCCGACTACCTGCGCGAGCGTTACGGGCTGGAGACGCTGACCGCGAGCTACGACCTCAACGTGGGCCAATTGACCGCGCTGCTCGAGCGCACGCCGCCCGAGTGGTTCGAGGTGACGATCCACCAGCACATGCCGCTCTTTCATATGGAGCACTGCGTGTTCTGCACCTTCCTCTCTTCCGGCAAGGACTACCGCGATTGCGGGCGCCCCTGCGAGAAGCAGCGGGTGCACCTGCGCGACCGCACGGGCGCCGAACACCTGCTGCGTGCCGACGCCGGTTGCCGCAACACGCTCTTCAACGCGCGCACCCAGACGGGGGCGGAATTTGTGCCGCACCTGCTGGATCTAGGCGTGCGCCGCTTCCGCGTGGAGTTCATCGACGAAGGCCCCCAGGTGATCCGTGAGACGGTGCACCGCTACGAGCGCCTGTTGCGGGGCGAGATCGACGGCGAGACGCTCTGGCGTGAGTTGAATCTAGTCAGCCAGCTTGGGGTAACGCGCGGCACGTTGGGTAGCACGGGTGTGCGCGTCCAGTAGGCGCGCTGGTTTCAGACGGTCAAGGGCCGTCAGGTTTGCGAAAGCGGGTGATGTTGTGCATGGTGCCGCTATCATGCCCCTACGCTACCCCACGTGTCACCTTTTGTTGAGCGCCCTGTGTCTGGGCGGTTTGATAAGCCCCACGCTTTCGGCTGAAACCAGAGCCCCCGTGGACTGGCAGAATCCCGAACTGACGGGCATCGCCAACCTGGACCCTCATGCCACCATGGTCATTTGTCCGGACTTCGATACCGCTGAACAGATTGGGCCGGTCTCGAACGCCGAACGCGTGAAGTCCCCTTGGTATCGCTCGCTCAACGGCGCATGGAAATACCACTATGGGGCTGGTCTGCAAGAGCGCGTCGAGGGCTTTGCCGCGCCCGATTTCGACGATGCCGGCTGGGACACCATCCCGGTGCCGTCCAACGTCGAACTGGAAGGCTACGGGTTTCCGATCTACACCAATATCCAGTATCCATGGCCCAAGCCCTGGAACCCGCCACATATCCCGCAGGATAATACCAACAACACCGTCAACTCCTACCGCCGTACCTTCGAGTTGCCCGCGGACTGGAAGGGGCGGGAAGTGCGCCTGACCTTCGACGGCGTCAATTCGTTCTTTTACCTCTGGATCAACGGCGAACGCGTGGGCATGGGCAAGGGCAGCCGCACGCCGGTCGAGTTCGACATCACCGAATACCTGCATCCCGGCGAGAATCTGGTGGCGGTCGAGAACTTCCGCTGGAACGACGGCTCCTACCTCGAAGACCAGGACTTCTGGCGCCTGTCGGGTATTTTCCGCGACGTCTATCTGTGGTCGCCCGGCGCGCTGCATCTGGAGGACTTTCAGGTGACGACCGACCTGGACGAGGACTACCGCGACGCCGAGCTCTCGATCCGTTACAAGATCGCGCACGCCTCAAAGGCCGCCAGCCTGCAGGCGGAGTTGCGCGACGCGGAGGGCGAGACCGTGCAGACCTTCGAGACGGAGATCGCGCCGAACGCCGGAGACTTTGCCCACGGCGAGATCACGGCGGATGTTTCTCATCCGCACAAGTGGACCGCTGAAACGCCTTACCTCTACCGCCTTTACCTGACCCTGCTCGATGCCGAGGGCGAGGTCGTGGAGGTAATTCCGCAAAACGTGGGCTTCCGTGAGGTCGAGATCAAGGGCGGCCAGCTGCTGGTCAACGGCAAGGCGATCCTCATCAAGGGCGTCAACCGGCACGAGACGCACCCGGACCGGGGCCACGCGCTGACGCTCGAGGATGCGATTGCCGACATCGAGCTGATGAAGCGCTACAACATCAACGCGGTCCGCACCAGCCACTATCCCAACCAGCCGCAATGGTACGACCTGTGTGACCGCTACGGCTTGTACCTGATCGACGAGGCCAACATCGAGAGCCACGGCATGGGCTATGGCGAGCGATCGCTGGCCAAGGACCTGCGCTGGCGGGCCGCCCACATGAACCGCACGCGCCGCATGGTCGAGCGGGACAAGAATCACGCCTCCGTCATCATCTGGTCGCTCGGCAACGAGGCAGGTGACGGCACCAATATGGAGGCGACCTCCGCCTGGATTCACGAACGCGATCCCTCGCGTCCCGTCCATTACGAGCGCGCGGAACTGAAGCCGCATACGGACATCGTCTGCCCGATGTATCCGCCGCCTTCCCGTTTGGCCGAGTACGCCTCCGAGGAACGCGATCGCCCCTTCATCATGTGCGAATATGCGCACGCCATGGGCAACAGCTCCGGCAACATGCACCTCTATTGGGACCTGATCTACGCGGAGCCCCAGCTGCAAGGCGGCTTTATCTGGGACTGGGTCGACCAATCTCTGCGCGAGCCAGTAAAGCGCAACGCCGAGCGCACCCACCGTGACGTGCAGGGCGATGAGCCTTGGTTCTGGGCCTTCGGCGGCGATTACGGACCCGAGGACATCCCCAGTGACCAGAATTTCTGCGACAACGGCGTGGTTACGCCCGACCGGGAACCGCATCCAGGCCTCTTTGAGGTGAAGCACATCTATCAGTATCTGCACGCCCAGCCGGTCGATCTGAAGCAACGTACCATTTCGATTGAAAACCGTTACGATTTCATTGATCCGGCCGATTTCGCGACGCTGCGCTGGCAACTGAAAGCCAATGGGGAAGTCGTCCAGCACGGCTCGATGAAGATGCCCTCGATTCAGCCGGGTGAACGCAAGGAAGTGCGCATCCCCGTGAAGACGTTTCAGCCGAAACCGGGCGTGGAATACCACCTCTACGTGCAGAGCGTGCTCCGACACGATACCCCGTGGGCGGAGAAGGGGCACGAGCTGGCCTGGGACGAATTTATGCTGCCGGACGTGGCGGCGGGTGGGGCGGCTCGCCGCAAAAACGCGTCGGCCCCTTCCGTGCAACAAGCAGGCGACCGCCTGCGCGTGAGTGGTGACGGCTTTGCGCTGACCTTCGATCGCGAAACCGGCGTTTTGGTGAAGTGGAAGGCCGACGGGCAGGAACTGCTCAGTCAGCCGTGGCGTCCGGATTTCTGGCGCGCGCCCACCGACAACGATCGCGGTCGCAAGATGACCGAGTCCCAAGGGCTCTGGCAGCACGCTCATGAGCGGATCGAGCTGACGGATTTCGCGGTCGATGAGCAGGCCGGTGCCGTGGTCGTGCACGTGCAGCAGCACCTGCCGGCAGTCGAGGCCGATTGGCAGACGGACTACCACATCTCGGGCGATGGCGCGCTGCATGTCGCGCTGGCCTTCATGCCGCAAGCCGGTTCCGAGCAGCCGCCGCTGCCACGCCTGGGCTTGCAAATGCAGCTGCCTCAGGCCTACGAGCAGCTCGCCTGGTATGGCCCTGGCCCTTACGAAACCTACAGCGACCGCAAGGACGCACCGGTGGGCATCTACACGGGCAAGGTCGGCGATCAGTTTTACGAGCACTATGTCGAGCCGGGCGAATCGGGCAACAAAGTGGACGTGCGCTGGCTGGCGTTGACCGATGGGCGAGGGCAGGGCCTGCTGGCCGTGGGTGACGTGCCCCTGAGCGTCAATGCTTCGCATTACACGGCGGACGACCTTGAGGCCTTTGAGCACACCTACCGCCTGGAGCCGCGCTCGGCGGTGATCCTGAACCTCGACCTCAAGCAACAGGGCGTGGGCGGCGACACCAGTTGGGGCGCTTGGCCGCACCCGCAGTTCCTGATCCCTGCGCAGCCCTACCGCTACGGCTTCACTCTGGTGCCCCTGCAGCGCGGAGACGAGCCGGCCGAGCGCGCCCGCAAGTTGTTGGCCGAGCGGTAAGGTGGCTCGAACTGCCGCCTATGCTAAAAGTGCCTCACTTCCCCCTTGCGGGGAAGGCGAGGATGCTTTCAGGATATGCCGCTATGCCAGCGAAGAAGTCCGGTGGGCGTAAGCTGACGCCAATGATGCAACAGTATTTTGAGGTGCGCCGCCAGCTGCCGGAAAATACGGTGTTGCTGTTCAGGCTGGGCGACTTCTACGAGATGTTCGAGCAGGACGCCGAGGATGGCGCGCGCCTGCTCGGGATCACGCTCACGCACCGCAACGGCCAGAAGATGGCGGGCATCCCCTACCACGCTGCCGACAGCTACGTGCAGAAGCTGCTCAATCAGGGCGTCAAGGTAGCCATCGTCGACCAGATGGAAGCCCCGCGCCCCGGCCAGTTGGTCAAGCGCGAGCTGACGCGTATCCTCACGCCGGGTACGGCGCTGGAAGATCATCAGGTCGACGCCCGCAGCGGCCACTTCCTTCTAGCGGTCGAGCTCCAGCGTGGCGAGATCGCGGCTTCCTGGCTCGACCTGAGCACGGGCGAGTTTCAGGTCGCCCACGAGCAACAGCCGGAGAACCTGCTGAGCATGCTCAGCTCGCTGCGGCCCCGCGAGATCATCATCCCCGACGGCGGCTGGCAGCGTTGGGCCCAGCAGCCGGATCTGGACGCCTTCATGGAGCACCTGCAGCGCCTGCGCGACACGGTCTCCTGCAGCGAAGTGCCGGAATACTATTTCGACCGCATGGAGGGCGCGCGCCTCGTCATGGAGACCCTCGGGGTGCTCAACCTCGACGGCTTCGGTATCGAAAAAGACCACGCTGGTCTCGGGGCCGCCGGTGCGTTGCTGATCTACGCCAACGAAAACCTGCGGGCTTCACCCGAAAACCTGAGCCGTATCCGCGCCTACCAGAGCGGCCATACCCTGCTGCTCGACCCGGCGACGCAGCGCAACCTCGAGATTTTCCGCTCCAGCAGCAACACCCGCCAGGGCAGCCTGCTCAACGCGATGGACCGCACCGTCACCTCCCCCGGCGCGCGCCTGCTCGAGCACTTCCTCACAGAGCCGACGCTGGACTTGGCGGAGATCCGCCGACGTTCGCAGTGCGTGGCCGAATTCCTCGAAGCCCCGCAGTTCGCGGCCGAGTTGCAGGAATACCTCAAGGGCGTGCGTGACCTGCCGCGCATCCTGGGCCGCCTGCGCAATCGGCTGCGCAATCCGCGGGAGCTCGGCGCGGTGCGGGATACCTTGCGTCAGCTGCCGATGATCCGGCAGGTGCTCGACAGCTACGACGGCATCGCGCTGCAGGGCCTCGCCAACCAGGTCGACGATTATCCGCAGCTCTGCGGCCTGCTCGAGTCAGCCTTGGCCGAAGATCTGCCCAATCAACTGCAGGACGGCAACTACATCGCCGACGAATACGACGAAGACCTCGACCACTACCGCTCACTCGCGCGTGACAGCCAGCAGTGGCTGATCGACCTCGAGCGTAAGGAGCGCGAGCGCACGGGCATCAAGAACCTGCGCATCAAGCAGAACAGCGCATTCGGCTACTTCATCGAGATCACGAAGAGCAACCTGGCCAACGTGCCGGACGACTACCGCCGGCGCCAGACGGTCGCCAACGCCGAGCGCTTCGTCACCGACGACCTGAAGGAGAAGGAGAAGGAGATCGCGCACGCCGACGAAAAAGCGCTGGACCGCGAAGAGGAGCTGTTCCGCGAGCTGGTCAACGTCGTGCTGGAACACGCGGACGAACTCGAGGCGACCGCCCACGCGCTTTCCGAACTGGACGTCTATGCCGGGTGGGCCAAGCTCGCCCGCGAGGCCGATTATTGCCAGCCGCAGCTCGACGAGTCGACCGAGCTGAAGATCGAGGCTGGTCGCCATCCGGTGGTCGAGCAGATGATGCGCGACGCCCGGATCAAGGGCCTGCCGGGGCAAAACGACTTTGTACCCAACGACACGCAGCTCAACTCCGGCGAGGAGCAGATCGCGATCATCACCGGCCCCAACATGGCGGGTAAATCGACTTACATCCGCCAGGTTGCGCTGATCGTGCTCATGGCCCAAGTAGGGTGTTGGGTCCCCGCCCAAAAGTGCCGCATCGGTCTGGTGGACCGCATCTTCAGCCGCGTCGGCGCCAGCGATGAACTCTCGCGCGGCAATTCGACCTTCATGGTCGAGATGAACGAGACGGCCAACATCCTCAACCACACGACCGAGCGCAGCCTGATCATCCTCGACGAGATCGGCCGCGGTACCAGCACCTACGACGGCCTCAGCATCGCCTGGGCGGTGGTCGAAAACCTGCACGGCGCCACGGTGCTCGACGATGGCTCGATCGAACTCAACGGCGGCTTCGGCCCGGCCGGCCCCCGCACCCTCTTTGCCACGCACTATCATGAGCTGACCCAGATCGACCGCCAGCTGCCGCGCGTGCGCAACTACTCCGTCGCGGTGAAGGAGTGGAACGACCAGATCATCTTCGTCCGGCAAGTTCAGCGCGGGGCCGCCGACCGCAGTTACGGCATTCAGGTCGCCCGTCTCGCTGGCCTGCCCGGCACCGTGATCGAGCGCGCCAAGCGCATCCTGACCAAGCTCGAAAGCGAAGACACCTCCCACAACGTCCTGCGCCAGCGCTTCAAGAAGCTTAAGGAAGGCGAAAAAACCGGCGAAGTCCCGCAACTCGAGCTGTTTTAGGAGGGGGCTTACTCGTAAATTCGCTTGCGATGTCCAACCTCGACCACCAGCACGACCAGAACGGTATCCTGAAGCTGGCATAAGATACGATAGTCGCCTACGCGGTAACGCCAGATCCCATTGAGCTCGCCCTTGAGTTGCTTCCCCCATTGGCGTGGGTCCTCCGCACCTGCGATTCTTTCGTCCAGGTAGGTTAGAACGCGCGCTGCAGATTGCCGATCCAGCTTACGAAGCTGCTTGAGCGCTCGCTCACTGATCTTGTAATCCCAGCTCACGCTTTGCTTCGTCGGCGGTATACAGACGACCCGTATCCTGCAAGGCTTCAACCGCAAGATAGTAGTCTTCCAAGTCCTCCAGGTGCGTCAGAATAGCTTCGCGCGCATAGAAGGTTTTGGTGCGCCCAGTACGCTTGGCCAGTTGCTCCAAGCGGCCTTCAATCTCGGCATCCAACCGTATTGCCAGCATAGCTCCATATCCTTGCACTGATATACGTGTATAGCAAGGCGATTGTCCAACAGGGATTGCCTTTGCCTAATGGGCTCTGCCCCATCACATAGACCACCCAGCCTTCGCATTGTCAACGGCGGCGCGAAGCATCCCGCACTTGCCAACTCCGCGGCTGTCCCTGAGTTTAGCGCGTGATGGAGGACGACTACAGCTTTCGGTTTGGCGGCATCGGGCGCTTGTATGGACAGGCGGCCCTGGAGCGGCTGCGACAAGCCCGCGTGGCGATTGTCGGGCTGGGCGGTGTCGGTTCGTGGGTGGTCGAATCCCTCGCCCGCAGCGGCGTGGGGCACCTGACCCTGATCGACCTCGACGAAGTCTGCGTGAGTAATGTCAACCGGCAACTGCCCGCGCTGGAAGGCAATATCGGGCGCCCCAAGGCGGTCGTGCTGGCCGAGCGCGCGCAGGCGATCCAGCCCACTCTCTCCGTGGAGGTAAAACAGGTCTACTACTCCGAGCGCAATGCCGAGGCGCTGCTGTCCGCTGGTTACGACGTGGTGGTGGACGCGATCGACGCGCTGACGCCCAAAACGCACCTGCTCGCGGAATGCTGCGCCCGCGGCATCCACGTCGTCACCGCCGGTGGGGCGGGCGGGCGTCGTGATGCAACCCAGATCCAGCTGACCGACATCACCAAGGCGATCAACGACCCGTTGCTGGCCCAGACCCGCAAGCGCCTGCGTCAGGAATACGGCTTCCCACGCGAGAAGCGCCGCCGCTGGCGCATCCCCTGTGCGTTTTCGCCCGAGCTGCCCATGTATCCGCAGCAGGACGGCACCGTCTGCGCCACACCCGAGCCCGGGAGCGAGCTACGGCTCAACTGCGACTACGGCTACGGCACGGCCACCCACGTCACGGGCACCTTCGGCTTCGTCATGGCCGGCGCGGTCCTGCAGATCCTGACGAGTGACGTGCGCCCACCGATCAACCCGCAGGCTATCAAGGCGGCCACGAACGCTTCCGCATCATGATTTTTGCCATCGAAAGCTCCTGCGACGAGTCCGCCGTCGCGTTGTTCGATCCGGGCCGCGGCATCGTGGGTGAATGGGTACAGAGCTCCCTGCAGCGCCATCAGGAATACGGCGGCATTGTGCCCGACGTGGCCAGCCGGGCGCACCTCGAGTTCTTCCCGTGGCTGGTCAAGGTCGCTCGCGAAGAGCTGGACGGCGGCAAGCCCGCGCGCATCGCCGTCACCACCGGGCCGGGCCTCGCCGGTTGTCTCGCCCTCGGCGTTTCGCTGGCGCAAGCGCTGAGCCTGGCCTGGAACGTGCCGACGGTCGGCGTCAATCACCTGCGCGGTCATGTCTACTCGCCCTTCATCGCGCCACACGCGGCCGATCCGCAGCACTTCGGCCCTGGGCAGCCAGGCTTTCACGACCTGTTGCCGCACCTCGGGCTGATCGTCTCGGGCGGCAATACCATCCTCTGCGAAATCGATGAGCAGGAGCGCCTACACATCCTCGCCCAGACGGTGGACGATGCGGCTGGCGAAGCGTTGGACAAGGGTGCCAAGCTACTCGGCATGCCGTATCCGGGCGGGCCTCTGATCGAAAAGCAGGCCCGTGACGGCAACCCGACGTCCTACGACTTTCCCCGCGGGTTCCTGACCTCGGGCGAGCCCAAGTTCTCCTTTTCGGGCCTCAAGACCAGCCTGCGCTATACGCTTGAGGCAATGGACGACCCCACGCTGGAGCACGAACTGCCGCACCTATGTGCCAGTTACCAGCAGGCGGTCATCGACTCGCTGGTGGGCAAGACGCGGCAGATCTGGCGCAAGCGCCGTGCGCGCTGGAAAAGCTTCGGCCTTTCCGGCGGCGTGGCCAACAACCAGGCCTTGCGGGCCGCCTTCGCGAAACTCGCGGGAGAGGCGGACCTGCCGCTGCTCATCGCCGAGCCCCGCCATACGGGCGACAACGCCAGCATGATCGCGTTTGCGGCCTTCCTGGACCCGGAGGGCGTGGCGCCGATGCATAAGGGCAGTCTGACTTTCGACCCGAACTGGGAGCTTGCGTAAGCACAAAAAAGCCGCCCGTTTCCAGGCGGCTTGTGGCAAAAGTTGTGGACGGGCCTTACGCCTCGGTCTCGACCGGCGCTTCGGCAACCGGTTGCTGCGGTTCAGTGCCGCCGACGTGGGCGCGGATGAGGCTGGTCAGGTAGGGGATCAGTTGCTTCTTGCGGCTCACAATCCCGTTCAGCTCAAAGATGTCCGGCGCGTCGCGGTTCGGATACGTGATCGACTCGACGAACTGCTCATCGCCGTTGACCAGCAGGAGCGAATTCTGCGTGTTGATGTCGGTCACGAGCAGAGCGGAGAAAAAGTAGGCGTCGGCTTGGCGGATCTCTTCCAGGGCCTGCTCGATCTTTTCGCGATTCTTCAGGAAGTTGTCGAAGCCCAGCTCCTCGATCTGGCTGACGCTGTAGGTCAGCTCGCCCTCGGTGTAGGTCTTCATGTCCGAGCGGATCACGTCCTGCGGTTCGTGGCTGATGATGACCGAGCCGGAGTTGAAGATCAGTTCCGCCAGATCATCGGCCTTGGTCTGGGCGATGCCCGCCAGCCAGGAGAGCAATTCCGCGTCGCGGTCGGTCGTGGTCGGGCCGCGCAGGTTGAGCGTGTCGGAGATGATCCCGCCCATCAGGACGCCCGCGATAGCGGGGCTGGGCTCGATGCCGTCGCGCTGAAAGAGGTCGGCGATGATGGTCGAGGTCGACCCAAGCGGCCGGTTGATGAAGAAAATCGGTTGCTGGGTGGGCGGGTTGCCGAGGCGGTGGTGGTCGACGACTTCGATGATGTTGACCTGGTCGGCGCCCGGCACGGCCTGACTCAATTCATTGTGGTCGACCAGGATCAGGTTTGTCTCGATGGGCTTGACCAGATCCGTCTTGGAGAACACGCCGACGAGTCGCTCGTGCTCGTCCATCACCATGTAGGCCACGGCGCGGCTGTTGGCGACCTTGCGGCGCACGGTGCTCAGGCGTTCTTCCGAATTGAAGGACTCGATGTTGTCCGTGGTCATCACTCGGTCGACGCGGCCCGCGCTGCGGATAATCCAGGAAGTCGTGGCGGAGTCGGCGGGGCTTACGATCAGGCTCACCCCGCGTTCCTTCGCCATTTCGACCACATCGTCGTCGACTGGCAGACCGCCCGTAATCACGACCAGGCGCATGCCGAGCATGATGGAGCGCTGCTGGATGTCGTAGCGGTCGCCTACCACGATCACGGACTGGCGGGCGAGGGTCTCGTCCTCGGTATAGCGGCGGCCGAAGGAGCGGATGTCCATGGCGCCGACCCGCACAAAGAGGTCTTCGCTGCGGTCTTCGTCCACTACGTTGATCACCTCGGCCTTCAGCGAACGCACGATGTCGCTGATGCTGGTAAAGACGTGGCGCATGCGGCGCTCCTGGCGCGGCTTCGGGATGAAGTAGTCGCCAAGATCGAAAATGGAAAGCGTGCCCTTCAGGTGATCCTTGTCGTCCACGACCGGGAGCACGCGGATGCCATAGTGGTCGATGATTTCCAGCGCTTCGGAGCAAGTTGCATCCACGGTCACCTTGTGGATGTCGGTCGTCATTACATCATGCACCTTGGGCGTGACGTCGCCGATGAAACGGGGCAGGCGGACTTGAAAGCGTTTGAGAATGGCGTCGATGCGCGCGTTGGAGTTGCCGCAGCGGGCGGCGCGGCAGTGCTCTTCGCCCTTGGCGTGCTTGTAGGCTTCATAGCCGAGCGCGGAGCAGATCGCGTCGGCATCGGGATTGCGGTGACCAATAATGTGAACCGTTTTCGGCATGATAGGTAGGATACGACTGAAAGGGGAAAAGCGTCTCTTGTGCCAGAAGGTCTTGCTCCCAACACTTTGGTGAAGTAGCTGCATAGACTATCTCCGACAGTTGGCTTCAAGTCGATGAAAACTTACTAATATGACTGTGAAACTCTGTGAATTTCTGCGAACATCTGCTCATTGACGGCTACAACCTGATCCACGCCTGGCCCGAACTTTTCCAGACGATGGAGGCGGCAGGAGCGGAGGCAGCCGTGCAAAGGCTCATCGAGACGGTGCGCGTGCTGCACGATACGGACGAGTTGCGCACTTCGGTGGTGCTGGACGGGCAGGGCAGTGCGGTCACGATCGAACACCCCGGCCGGCAGGACTCCTTTTCGGTCGTCTACACGCCCACGGGCATGACGGCCGACGCCTTTATCGAGCAAATGGCCAATCGCGCGGCGGACCCCGAGAACGTCATTGTTGCCACGCGAGACCAGGCATTGGCGCTGACGGTATTTTCCTACGGCGGACGCCATTGGGAGCCGGACAAACTGGCCGAGCGCGTCGAGGCAGCCCGCAAGCGCCAGACCATGCGCCTGCGCAAGCACCGTCAACGCTCTCAAGAGCAGTGGAAGCGCGGCCTGTTCGACGATTTCAGGTAAATTTCCCCTATATATATCGCAATTACTTCCAAGTTGTGCTCTAAGACGTCTTCATGGTCTGACGCCGGGTCGGACTGAAAGAAACTTCGGCGCAAAGATTGGAAGATGAGTATAATTGGCGGTATCCGTACGCGTTTGTATTGGCTTTTCTGGGGGCGTAAGTTCCACCCGGTAAAAAACAACCGTAATCTGGGCATCTGGTTTACGCTGACCCGCAAATACTATGAGCCAGATGGGCTTCGCATCACCTACCCGAAGTCCCAAGTATCCTTGGGCTTTCGCTCCCGCTTCCACCATGATGTATACGAGCAGGAAGAACGGCAGCTCGCCCGGAAATATATCCGTGCAACAGACCGGGTGCTGGAATTGGGGGCTTGTATCGGGGTCGTTTCCTGTATCGTGCACCGACTGCTGGAGCCTGGCACGACTCATGTTGTGGTAGAGGCCAACCCGTTTCTGATTCCGACCATCTACAAGAACAAGGAACTCAACTCACTCGATTTTGTGGTTGAACACTGTATGGTTAGTCAGAAGCGATTGAATACCTTTTACGTCCAGAATGTGATCGTAGGCGGGACCGCTGTCTGTAAGACGGAACGTTCGGTCACGGTGCCGGGTCGCAGCCTTGATGAGTTGTGGACGATGTATGGTGGCTTCGATACCTTCATCGTGGACATTGAGGGAGGGGAATATGATCTCTTTCTCGAAAACCTGGAGCTGGTTCGCCAGTTCAGGCTGGTCATTATGGAGCAGCACGAGTTCATCCTCAAGAAGGAGAAGACAGAGGCTATTCGCAACGCTCTCAGGGAGAGCGGCTTTGAGCTGGTCGAGACGATGGATTGCACTGAGGTTTGGTTGAACCAGACGCGTTCGTAGCGTCATTTTCTTTTTTGTATCGTGAATCTCTCCATGGCCGATGCACCAGCTCCCATTGTCGCCGAGATCCAGGGTCTGTATGGGCCGATCTCCGTGCCGGAAATTCTGATCCAGAAGCTGTGGCTGCGGGGCGATTTCCAGCAGGAGGGCTTGAAGACGCTGCAGGGCGAACCGGTCGCCGTCCTCCATCCGGGCAAATGGAACCGCCTGGGCGGACCGGATTTTCTGGGCGCGGAACTGGAGATCGCGGGCCGGCGCAGGGTGGGGGACGTCGAGGTGCACTTTTATCAAAAGGACTGGTGGCGCCACGGGCACGACGCCAATCCGCGCTTTCGCAACGTAGTGTTGCACGTGCTGGTGTTCGATCCCGCCCGGGATGAGCCGCCGGCCAGGGATCCGGGAGGAGCGCCGATTCCGACCTTGTTGCTGGCACCTTACTTCACCGAAGACATCGAGGCCTATGCGCTGCGTGACGCGTGGATGGCCCTGGAGCAGCGCGATGTGCTGGACCTCGTGGCGCCGCTGCTGGCCTTGCCGCTCGAGCAACGCCGGGATCGCCTGCGGGCCTTGGCACTCGAACGCTGGCAGCAGAAGGTCCGCTTCGCCCAGCGTCGGCTGGAAACGGCGGGCTCGTGGTCGGCGGCCCTGCACTCCTTCACATTGGAAGTCCTGGGTCTGCGTCGCAACCGGGGGCCGATGTCGGGCCTCGCCGAACGCTTCCCGTTGCCGGAGCTGGAAGCCCGCGTGCGAAATGAAGGTGTCGAAGCCGTCACCGAAGCGCTCTACCGGCTGGAGGATGGCAACTGGACGCTCTCCGGTCAGCGTCCGGCCAACCATCCGCGTGCACGGCTGCGACAATACCTTTCGTTGGTGGCGGCCCAGCCCGACTGGCCGCAGGCGGTACGCCGTTGGCTGGAAGCACAGAACTGGGCCGGTGCGCCCGAATGCTCGACGCAGACGTTTCGGCGGCAGCATCGGTTGAATCCGCTCCTGGCCGAGTTGAGGCAGGAGGTTATGGCCGGGGCAATTGGCGGCACCCGTTTCACCACCTTGTTTGTCGACGCATTTTGTCCGTTGATCGCGGCAGAATTACAGGCGCAAGATGCCTGGTGGCAACCGTGGTTTCACAGCCCCTGCGGCGACTTGCCGGACGCGTTGGGCGACTACCTGCGGCTGGCCGAAGTGCAGGACCGATCATGGCCCGCGTGTAACGGCTGGGGGCAAGGCGCGTTGGAGCGTCTGTTGACGCATGAGCTACAACCGTGGCAGCCTGTAACCGCCTAACAGCCCGAATTATCCGTCTGCTGACCACGGTCGCGGAATCAAGGTCGCCCGCTTGCGTCAGACAACTCGTTCTGCTAACCTCAAATTTGTCATGGAACTCGACCCGAATCGCATCCAATTTCCCCCCTTCTCGCTCAAGCGCCTGATGGAAACCTGTTTTGGCCCCGGCCAAGGGGAAAAACTGTGCATCCTCATCGACCTGCCGGATCCTCAGGAAGTCAAGGACTTCGCTTTCCTCGATAATCCGCGTCTTTCGATTCAGAACTACGGCTACGAAGTTTTCTACAAGGGCTTCCAGAACGGCGGCCTGGAAGAGATGAACTACACCCACGGCGACCTGTATGCCTACAAGGAAGTGGGCGGCAGTAACCTCGATCTCGAGGACGAAGCTTACGACATCAAAGGCAATAAGCTGAGCCTCGATAAAGACATTTACCCGAACTACGACGTGATCCTGACCGTGTCGACCTACTCTGCCACGGCGCCGCTCACGGCCAAGTGCAAGGAGTTCGGCTTCCGCGGTGCGACGCTGCACGGCCTCAACCAAATCATCGTGGATACCGGTCTGAGCGTCGATTACCGCATGGTGAGCGAAAACGCCGAGAAGCTGCGCTTGGGCCTGACCAAGGCGGACTGGTTCGAGATCGACTTTGAGGTCGAGGGCCAGAAGACCACTCTGCGCCTGCTGACCAACGGCCAGGAAGCTCAGAAGAGCCACGGCCTCTGCCCGCGCGGCCAGCCGGATGTGGCCAACTTACCCGCGGGCGAAGTTTACTTCGTGCCGGAAGGGGCGGAAGGCAAGTTCCCCTTCAAGTATGACGAGGAGACGCTCGGCCTGCTCACGGTCACAGACGGCAAGATCGTTTCCAGCCGCCTCATTTACGGCGAGTACGCTCTGATCGAGGAGCACAACGAAAAGCTGAAATACGACCCGATGGTCGGTGCACTCGGCGAACTCGGTTTCGGTACGCAAGTGCTGCCCTTCAGCGGTCGCGACATTCAAGACGAGAAGATCCTGGGCACCATCCACATCGCCACCGGTCGCGACGACCACCTTGGCGGCAAGATCACGCCCGACCTTTTCAAGGAGCGCGAACACGCCAGCCACGACGACGTGCTTTACGCACCCCACAAGACGCCGGAAGTCCGCATCCCGGAGGTGCGCATGCACAAGGACGGCGCGACGACCGTCATCATGGGCAACTACCAGCCCGGCCAATACATGGTCGATTTGCTCAACCGCGCGTTGCAGCCCGCCCTGGCTTGATTGGCTGCCCAACTCTATTCGACGCCCCGCTTCCTGGCCGAAGCGGGTTTTTTATGCCCTGGAAGTGCCCGGGTGAAGGGCATCCATAACGTATTTGACTGGTAAGGAAGCAGTTGAAGATGATGAGTGGTTTTACCGGGCGTTTGGCTTGCGTTCCCCGGTTGAAGCAGTAGAAGCATAACTATGTTTACTCCTGCTTTGCTGTCTTCGCTGGGGCTGCGCTTGTCCCGGTTTCGCGGCCCGTTGTACTTGTTGTGCCTGATGGGGCTCGCTGCCACGGCGCAGGCCTTCTGGTTTGGTGCGCAATGGCGTGAGGTAACGTCCGAGGAGTTAGCTATGACCGAACCCCAGGTCGACCCCGAGGCCGGAGCGGAACTACTCTTCAAGGAGCTCGAGATCGACGATACCAATATCCGCGATTCATTTTACCGTTACTACATCCGCATCAAGGTTTTCAACGAGCGCGGCGCGGAGGAGATCAACCCCATCGAGCTGGAGGCACCCCGGGATGTCCGCATCCGTGACATCGCCGGACGCGTGGTGAAGCCGGACGGCACGATCATCCAACTGGACAAGGACGAGATTTTCACGCGCGAGAGCTTCCGCTATCAGGATGAGCGCTGGAAGAAGCGCTCCTTTTCGCTTCCGGGCGTCGAGCCGGGCTGCATCGTCGAATACCAGTGGGAAGAGGTGCGCGAAGGCTTGGCCCAAGGCGTCATTTTCAAATTCTCCTCCTCGGGCGCGAACGCCGCCTACGAGCGCTCGCTCTACCAGCGTTTTACCCGCAGCGCCTATGAGCGGGTGCTGACCGAGTGGCTGCGCCGCGATACGCGCGAGGTCGAGCTGGACGATTGGTCGGTAGAAGACGACCGCGCAGAGAATACGTTTGCGGTCGAGGTTGCATTCGACGCGCCCATGTATGCCCAGCGGTTGGGCGGGCGCATGTTGATTTTTCGCCCGTTCATGACCTCGCGTCCGGCCAACGGCCCCTCCGCCGAGGCGGGAGACGTGCGCACCGAGCCGATCGTGCTCAACTATCGCAACTACGAAGAAACGATCCGCGTCACCCTGCCGGAAGGATTTGCAGTCGACGAGCTGCCCGAATCCGTGGTGGTGAAGGAAGACTTCGGCGAGCTCGATGTGCACTACCGGACCGAAGACGGCGCGATTGTGGCCGAACGCAAGCTGCTGCTGCGCGAGGTCACGCTGCCGCCGGAGGACTTGAACCGCGTGCGGGCCTTTTTCCAGACGCGTGAGCGCGCCGAAAAGGGCAGGGCCGTGATCATCCGCGTGCGCTAAGGCGCCGTGAGCTACATCGAAAGGCTTTGGCTCATCGAAAGCACGCTCAACACGACTGCGCTGGCGATCGCCGCCACCATCGCGATGGCCCCGCCCAGCGCAACCGCTGCGGTGATCGTCGTCAGCTGGCGCAGCTTGGCCGACAGCTCCTCACGGTAGATGCGGTTGATGTCCTGCAGGCTGTTGACGACGTCGCCGGTATTTTCGCCCACCTTCAGGATGTCCATCGCCACGTCGGGCATAAAGTGCACGCGATCGAAGGCCGTGGCCAACGACACGCCCTCCTGGATCTGGCGCCGCGCGACGGTGAACTTGGCCCGCATCACGCCATTGCCGATCACCTTTTCAACCAGGCGCAGGGCTTCGGTCGTATTCACGCCGCTGCGCAGCAGGGTGCCCAGCAGGTGCGTGACGGTGTAAACGGTATTGTAGAGCGCGATCTTGCCGAAGAGGGGGAGGCGCAACAGCAGCAGGTCGGTCGACCACCGGCCTTTGGCGGAGCGACGAAACGCGGCGACGCCAAACCCGACGGCAACTGCGAGCAGCGCGACCAGCCAACCCCAATGGGTCAGGAAATCCGTCCCGCTCAACATCACCTTGGTGATCAGGGGCAACTCGCCGCCCAGCTTGTCCAGCATACCCTCGATCTTGGGGATCAGGTACAGCACCAGGATCAGGAGCACGGTGATCGCCATCACCACGATGAACGCGGGGTAGGCGATCTTTGCGCCGAGGTCTTTCTGGATCTCGTTGCGCTCCTCGAGGTAGGCGACGGTGCGCTCCAGCACCGGGGCGAGGTTGCCGCTGGCTTCGCCCGCTTCGATCAGGTGCAGCGTCGCGGGGTTGAACAGGTGGGTCTGCTGCGTCAACGAATAGGCGAGGGTGCGGCCTTCGCTGAGTTCACGCCACACGGCGTGGCACAACTCCTTGAGCTTGGGGTCCGTCACACGCTGGCTCAGCAGACGCACGGCGTCGCCCGGCGGCATACCAGCCTGCAGCAGCACGAGCAGGCGCTTGCAAAATTCGAGGCCGAGTTGCTGTGAATTGGTGCGCTTGAAGATCGATTGCTTGCGGTCGCCTTCAAAGAAGTCGAGCTCGGCCGCTACTTCGTCGGGGGTCTGCTGCACGGCCTTGCCCGGCTGCTGCACCACGCTCACGTTGAGCGGGCGCAACTGGCGTGCCTGCAGTTTCGAGATGAGGGAACGCCGGTCCGCCGCCTCCAGTTGGCCGGTCTGGCTGCGTCCGCCGCTGTCGATCGCCTTGTAGGAAAAGAGGGGCATAGGGCTGTTATTCGTCGGAGCGGCTGAAGCGCATGATCTCGTTCAGGCTGGTGCGCCCGCGGATGGCCTGGCTCCAGCCACTCTGCTGCAAGGTGGTCATGCCGTGCTTCAGTGCTTCGGTGCGGATGTCGTGTGCGGAGGCCTTCTTCACGATTAGCTCATGCAAATGGTCGTCCACGCGCAGGATTTCAAAGAGGCCCACCCGGCCGCGGTAGCCGAGCCCGTGGCAGTGCTCACAGCCGATCGGCTCATAGAGCGTGGCGTTCAGGTATTCCTCCGTGATCGGCAGCTTGAGCGCGCGCAAGCACTCGGTAAGATACTTCTCCTGCAGGTGCACCGGCTTGGCGCACTTGGGGCACAGACGACGCACCAGGCGCTGGGCGAGGATCAGCTCCACTGCCGACGCGACGAGGAACGGCTCGATGTCCATGTCGATCAAGCGCGTCAAGGCTCCGGGGGCATCGTTGGTGTGCAGGGTGGAGAACACCAAGTGACCGGTCAGCGCGGCCCGGATCGCGATGTCGGCCGTCTCGCCGTCACGGATCTCACCGACCATGATAACGTCCGGGTCCTGACGCAGAATGTGGCGCAGCGCGGCGGCAAAGGTAAAGCCGATCTCCTTGTGCACCTGCGTCTGGTTCACACCCTCGACTTCGTATTCCACCGGATCTTCGACCGTAATGATACGGCGGCCCGGCGTGTTGATGTCGCGGATAAAGGCGTTGAGCGAGGTCGACTTGCCCGAACCGGTGGGGCCCGTCACGAGGATGATGCCGTAGGGCAAGCTGAGCACGCGACGGATGCGCTCCTGATCCTGGGCGGACATGCCCAGCTCTTCCATCGAGAGCGGCTGACTCTTTTGGTTCAACAAACGCAGGGAGATGCTCTCGCCATACATCGTCGGCATGGTCGAGATGCGGATGTCGAGCTCTGTGCCACCTTGCCGATACACGATGCGACCATCCTGCGGGCGCCGCTTCTCGGAGATGTTGAGCTTCGCCATGATCTTGAGACGGGCGATGATCGCGCTCTCGAACTCGACCAGGTTGTCCGGCACGCGCACGGGAACGAGCTCGCCGTCGATGCGGTAGCGGATCTGCAGGCTCTCCTTCAGCGGCTCAAAGTGGATATCCGTCGCTCGGTCGTCCACCGCCTTGGCGATCACCTCGTTGACGAAGCGAATGATCGCCGCGTTGGCGTCTTCCTCTACGTCCTGCAGGCGTGAGACGTCGTCCGTGGCAATATCCGAATCGCTCAGGGACTCGGCCCCGACCCCGAAGCGCTGTGTCAGCATGTCGCCAATCGCACGCGCCGGCCCGAGATGCCAAGCCGGATAGCGGCCGCTGCTGGCGTAAACCCAGTCGTCCATCTCGGGCGTCGGCAGCCACGAGGTGATGAGCGGCAGGCGGGTGTCCCCCTCCGGCAGTTCGATCTGGATGGGCAGACACTGGAAGGTGTTGAGCAAGCGCAAGGGCAGTTGCTCCGTCACATTGTTGACCAGTTCGAAGCTCTCGAGGTACGGGTAGCCCGCGTCCTTGGCGATCTGAGTGGCCAACTCCTTTTCACCCACCCGACGAAACCGGGCCAGCAGGGGCATGCGCTGGGCGCGAGGCGCCTCCGCAAACATCTGCATCTGCTCTTCCGGCAGGTTGGCCGTGAGCGTCTCGAGGTAATCTACGGTTGAAGAAATCATGGTGTGCGGGCGGTTGGCGTTCAGGCCGGTCGGCAATATCCGCCTGCCTTAGTGGGAGAACCGGCGGGGGCGGGGCGTGGGTGCAGCACTGGGTTCCGCGTTCGCGTCTTCAGTTTCGTCCAGCTCCTCGGCCTCTTCGAGCGGATCTTCACTGCGCGGGCGGAAGGTGCCCCGCTCCAGATAATCGCGAACGCGTTCGCTTTGCTCCATCCGGTCCAGCATGACTCCTGCATCCTTCGAAATTTCACGAGGGGTGCGCAGGATCGTCGGACGAAGGAAGATCAACAGCTCGTCGCGCGAATTAGAGCTGGTTGTGCGATTAAAGATGTGTTTCAGCAGCGGAATGTTTCCCAGAATGGGGTTCTTTGCTTCCGTATCGGTAACTTCGCTTCTTTGAAGGCCGCCTAAAACGACCATGCCCCCGTTTTCCACACTAACGAAGGAAGTCGCACGGCGAGTTCCAATCACGGGCTGGTCTACGTTGTTGACCCGAACTTGATCGATCAAGCTGTCCATCGTTTGTTCGATTTCCAGCTGGATCACCCCGTCGGATCCAATCAGCGGTGTCACCTTCAGTTCCAGGTTGATATCCTTGAACTGGACTTGATTGGTAATGGAGTCTGTGTCGTTCAGGTTGGTCGTACTGCTCGTCAATACGGGGCGTTGTTCACCCACCGAGATCGTAGCCTCTTGGTTGTGAGTCGTTACAATGGTGGGAGCCGAGAGAACGGAAACGTTTCGGTTCTGCTCGACGGTCTGAAATACGACGTCAAAGCCAAAACTCGACTCAGGACCAAAGAAGATTGGCGAATTGAAGGCAACGCCGAGGGGCGCATCCAATGGGTTGAGCGACCAACCGTCGAGGGTGGTGTCGGAAGTCGTGGTGGTATTGCCGTCGCTATCCGTGCTTGTTGAGCTGTTGCCCGCGTTGTCGTTGTTGTTGCTGGTGCCGTAATTGTTGTTGTAGGTCAGGCCGAAGGCGCCGAGACCGCTGACGTCGTTGTCTTCCAGATTCACGTCCGTGATGACGACCTCAATGCGGACCTGGGCGAGCAATACGTCGATCTCGTCGATCAGTTGCTCGAGGTAGCGCAAGTCGTTTTCCGTGCCGGAGGAGACGATACGGTTGGCGCGCTCGTCCGCGACGATCGTCATGAAATCGCTGAACTGCAGGTTGCTCGCGTCGGCGCGAACGGCGGCGGCGGCCTGATTGGCACGGGCACGTTCGGCCGCGGCGCGTTGCTGGGCTGCGCTGTTTTCACCGCTGCGGTTTTCGCGCGCATCCTTTTGGCCGGAGACCACTTGCTCGATCAGGCTCACCACGTCTTCCGCCTTCGCATACTGGATGGGGTAGACCTTGGTGCGGGTCAGCGGCGCCACGTCGACATCGAGCTGGTCCACGACTTCGCGGATCAGCTTTTCGTTACCTGGGTGGGTGAAGACGATCAGCTGATTGGTACGCTCGTCGGCGTCGAAGCTCGTGTTGAACTCCAGTTGACGGCGCAGTGGGCCGGCCTGCAGTTGCTGCATGCGCTGGAGGGCTTCCTGCGAGTCGATGTTGTGCAGCTGCAGGAACAACATCGTGATGTTGGGCTGCGCGGGCGAGTCGACCACCTTCAGCAGCTTCTCGATGCGTTGCAGGTTGACCAGCGGATCCGTGACGAGCACGGCGTTGGTCTTGTGGTAGACCAGCGGTGCACCTTGCGACATCAGGGGCTGGATCACCGGCACCGCCTCATCGGTCGTCAGGTAGCTGAGATGGTAAAGCTTTTGGTAGATCTGCTGCGAAGGCTGGGCGTCGAGCGTCGAGCCTTCCCACAGCGGCGGCACCTGATTCGTCACGATGCCCGTGTGCACCGCCTTCAGAAAGTCGTCGCCGAGCGGCAGGATTGCGATGCCGTTGAGGGCCAGCAAGCTCTCGATCGCGCGGATCGCTTCGCCGCGGGTCATCGGCCCCTGGCTGTAGAAGCTGATCTTGACCTCCGGCAGGCCCTGCTGACGCAGGATCGGCTTGCCCGTGTAATTTTCCAGCATCTGGAGCACGTCCTGGGTGCCCATTTGCGAGATGCGGATCATGCCCACCGGATCGTTCATCCGGTCATTCTCGGGCGCCGCCTGGGCGGTCTGCTGAGCTTGGCTCTGATCGGCTTCCGTATTGCCGCGCTGGACGACGGGCGCACCACCGCCGGGCACGCGCAGGGATGGCGGCAGGCTGGGCGGCGGCGTCGAAGGCGGAGGGGGCGGCGGCTCGGTCGGCGGCTGCAGTTGAGCCCAACCGGTTGCGGCTCCGAAGAGGAGCAGGCTCAACGTGCTGGCGCGGCGCCAGGTAGAGGGGCGAAAGGTGCTGATGTCGGAAGCAGAGATACGCATCGGAAGCTGGCAGCGTTAATTGGAAGATTGCAGTGCCTCGGTCTTCAGCTCGAAGGAGGCGATTTCGAAGGTCGCATCAAGCTGGCGGGGATCGCGAGGCATGGAACGCAACGTAAAGGAAGTCAGGGTGAGATAGGGGCTCTCGGCCTTCAGCTTTTCATCGAAAGCGATCAGGTCTTCGAGCGAAGCCCGGTCGATACTGAGTCGAACCCGGTAAAAGTTAAAGAGTTCCGAAGATTCCGTCTGGGCGCGGTTGATGTCGAAATCCGGGATGTCGTCGCGCACGAGTTCGTCGACCCGTCCGAAGAGCTGGCTGGCGTTGTAGGTGCGCTGCGGATCGATGTTCATGATGGCCTGCTCATAGCTCTGGCGGGCGTCCTCGGCCTGGGTCAGCTTGCGCTCCTGGCCATCCAGGACCTTGCCATACCGCTGGAAGTCGTGGAATTCCGGGCTCAGCTTGCCGAGCAGGAGCCACAGCCAGACCAGCAGGAGGACCCAGACGGAAGCGACGAGGAGGAGCCGTTCGCGCAAGGACATACGTTGGAACCAGTGAATCAGTGGCTGCATGGCATTCATTCTTGGGAATCGGCAAGGGAAGCGCCTTCGGCCTCTGCCAGGTTGGGCACGGAGGAGAAGACCACGGTCAGGCGAAAATCGGCCCCACTCGCATCGGAGGTCGGATCGCTTTTGACGGAACTGATAAAGGGCAGATCGGCCAGCAGCTCCTGGTATTCGTTTACGGGCCCGACGGCGGTGGCCCGCCCGGTGATCTGCAGCGTATCGTCTCCCTTGGAGGCGACGCGCTCAAAGTAGACCGCCTGTGGGCGCACGGTGTTGATGAGCTCCAGCATCCGGAAGGGGCGCAGGCCAGCCTCCGAGCTGGACTGGAGACGCTCGGTCAGCAGTTGCTGCTGGGAAATGCGGTCGACCTGCACCATCTGTTCGGCGATACGATCCTGGCGGGTACTGTTCCAGGCTGAGAGGCCCCAGAGCATCAGCTGCAACACGATCAGCAGCACAAAGACGCCGCCGCCAGCCAAGGCGGCGATGGTGACGTAGCCGGCCATGCGTTGCTCGCGGCGGATGATCGCCTGCGTCTCGGCGTCGCGCAGGTCTACTTGCCACCATTCATCTCCGTGCAAGTCCGGGTGGATCAACAGCTGATCTTCTTCGTTACGCTGGATGGTCCAGCGCCAGCCATGATCCTTGTCATGTTCCACCAGGCCAAGGGTCCAGTAGCCATCTTCGACTTGCGCCCCTTCGAGGCCGCCGGGCAGGGAGCGCAAAGCCTGTTCGCGGGCAAAAGTGTAGGCGGTTTCGTCCGGCTCTTCCGGCAGGGGCACCGAGCGGATTGCCTGGGGCAGGCGCTTGCCGGGCTCGAGCCGCAGGGCGGTCATGCTGCCGGCAACCTCGATGAAGCGGACGATGGACTGCTCGGCCTCCAGATGGCACGCAGCAATAAAGCCGGCAAAGACGTGTGCGGCATCCGAACGCACCTCGATGCCCTCCTGCTCCAGGCGAAACCGCGGCACGGCGGCGAGCAGCATCTGGTGGTTGGCCTGATCGGGCCAGAAACCCCACGCCAGCTGCTCTACCGGGAAGGGCGAAGAGCCCTCGAGCGTCAGCTCGGCATAGGCCGCGAACTCCTCCGGCGGTAGCTCTGCCGGCAGCTCGGCTAGCTGGGCAAAGCACAGGTGCCCCGGTATCCATTGGATCGGAGCGTGATCGGCAGCTTCATTCGGTTCGGGGCTAAGCGCAGCGAGCTTCATTCAATTCCGTCATTAAAGTTGGCAGCCTTTTCCTCTGTCCACCCAATTTTTGCGTTCTCCTGCAGGCGGAGGATGGAAAAGGGAAAACGTTCAGTGCTTTTGCTGCTCTGGTTTTGCGTCTCGTCAGAGGCGGTGTCCTGGGTGCCGTTATCTTCCTCGGAGGCAGAATCCTCAGCGTTCTGACCGCTCTGATCTTCATCCGCGCTGTCTGCTTCGTCGGCCGACTGGTCCTGATCCTGGCCGTCACCCCCGCCTTCGTCCGCTTCGTCGCCACCATTTTGGCCGTTGGCTTGCGAGCTACCACTGAGTTGCAACAGGGCGGTCAGAACAAACTGGGCGTCGCCGCGGCTGGCGGTGATTTCGACCCAAAGCTGGCCAACTTCGGTGCTGGCCATGGAGGTCTCGGTCACCGGCGCGCTGCTCACCTCACGGTAATAGCGGTCGTCATCGCTGCGGTCGGCGTTCCAACCGTCGCGGTAGTCGATGATCTCGCGGGCGTCGAGGATCTGCAGCTCTTCCATGGCATAGAGCACATCGGACGGAGCTGTGTTGATGTTGACCGGACCCTCGTAGCGCAGCGTGGCGATGTCCTGGAGCTGTCGCCACGCACCGGTGGGGGTATCGGTTTCTTCGTCCCAAAACGCTTCCTTGATCGCGGGGATCAGCTCCAACTCATCCCAGTTGCGCGATTTGCGGTTGGCGGCGCGGATCGGTGGGTCGAGCCGCTCATAGTCGTCACCGTCAAAGCCATTCAATCGCTTCAAGTCGTCTTCGTCCGTCCAGTCGATATAGCTGTCGGCGGCGTCGTTGGCGAGATACTCCGGTATGCCCAGGTAGGTGAACAGTTCGACTAATTGGTCGTAGTCCAGCGTATTGAAGGGGATGCGCGAGGATTCCTCGACCAGCCGCACTTTGATGTCGATGCCTTCAGGCGGTCTGTAATCGGCAAATTCGAGCGGATCGCCCCAGCCTTGAGCCGGGCCCCACAGATGCTCCTCGACTTCCTGAAAAATAGCCAGCGTCGCACCGGTCACTTCGAGGGCTTCGTAGGCTTCCTGGCGCAGATCGTCCTGATTTTGATAGAGCGAGCTGTAGCGGAGCTGCTGCAGCGCCTCGTCCATGAACGCAACGACCATGACCGAGAGCAGCATGACGATCGCCAGCACCACCACGAGGATGCTGCCGCGCCGGGAGCGTGAACGGGACTGGTTAATAAACGGGATCACCAGTTTTCAAGGGGAAGGGTACGTAGCGAACGGTTGTTTGTTCGCCGCGGCCAAAAGTGAGTTTCAGGTAGCGGGGCAGGGGAAAGGCGGCGTCGACTTCCATGGGCTCGTCTTCGACTTCCCATTCGTCGGTTTCTTCATCGTAGTAGACGTATTCAAGCGTGCGCACGTAGCTGCTGATGACGGTGTGATGCAGGTCGCGCTGATTGGTCAGCTCCGGCTCCAGCAGGCCGAACCAGATGAGGGAAAGCTGCTGTTCGCGATCGTCATAATATAAATAGCTCTGGACTTCCGGCGACGGGCGTTCCGCCGTCTGCAGCAACGGGCCGGGGTGGTGTTGATAGACGGCGAGCATCGGTTCGCTTTCGCTGCCGAACCACTGGGGTGGCAGGTCGAAGGCGATCGCCTCTTCGGGCAGTTCTTCGACACCTTCGGGCGGCGTCAGTCGCGGCTCGTCCTGGTCGATATCGGCCTGAGCAAACAGTTCGCGCAAGTAGTAGGTGACGCCATCGGCATGCGCGGGCAGGAAGCGGCCTTCGTTGCGCTTCAACCACGTCTGGCTGATCGTGTAGATGTGAAACGCCATCACCGTCAGCAGGCCGGCCACCAGCACTGTCACGACCAGCATCTCGACCAGCGTAAAACCGCGGCGCTGCCTGAACTGCCTACCAATCGCGCTCATCGGCAATCCTTTCGATCGCATCCTGCGCGTCTTCCAGCAGGCTGTCGCGGTCCGTCGGGTCGGACCAGTTGGGGTTGTAGATCAAAAGCGTCTCTTCGTGCTCCCGGTCTTCCAGCGAGAGCTGATCACGCCACTGATATTGGATCGTAACGTAAAAGAGGTCTGGCAACTCCGCTTCTTCCAGCTCCGCCTCCCACTCGACTTCATCCAGCGTGGGCGTGGTGATTTCTCCCCCATCTTCGAGCACGTCGCGGTCTTCGGACTCCAGGATCTGGGAGCGCACCCAGCGCAAGTCGTCCCGCTCGATCTGGCGGTTGGTCTGCTCACTGGGCAGGGCTTCGAGTGAATAAACGAAGGCTTGCGTCAACACCCCGAGCGACACAAAGGCGATGGCAAGGGCCACAATGACTTCCACCAAGGTGAAGCCGTGGCGTGCTGTGCGACGGGGATTCATCAAGGGAGTTCCGCGGGGTATGGGAGGCCTGAAAAAGGTTCGATGGCGATCGTGCCGGTCGTGTCGCCGATTTCCCACACCGCGGAGAAAGGGGACTCGCTCCGGTCGGGCGCAAAGACGACTGCGGACGTTTCCAGCGTGTCGCGCGGGTTCGGGGCATCGTTGCCTTCGCCCGGCAGCTGCAACAGCCAGGTCAGCTCGATCTCGTCGTCGACGTTGCTGTAGCGCGTGGTGATGCTGTCCAGCGGAGCGCCGTCCATCGTCTGGACCTCAAAGCGCGCACCCTCGGGCACAAAGACAAGGCGCGTATTCTCCCGGTGAAGGGCTGCCTGGAAGCGCGCCTCCTGCACCGCGTAGACCAGCGACTCATCGAACGAGCGGATGTCCTTGCGGTCGATAATGGGGGTGATCGAAAAGGCCATGACACCTCCCAGCACTGCCATCAACGCCAGTACGACCAGGACTTCGACTACAGTGAAGGCCTGAGACGAGCGATGAGAGAAGCTGGAGCGGGAGAAGCACACGACCGGTTAAACGCAATGATCCACCTGAAGTTGCGCGGCAACCCTTTTATTCTAACGCCACAGAATCAACGACTTTTTTCGCTAATGGGCGTTAGCAGGGCGGCAGCAAAAAAGCCGACCTCGTGGCCGGCTTGCAAATGCGTGGATGCGTGGCGGTTTACCAGTTGCCGATGTCGTCTTCGGTCTCGTTGGTTTGGTCTTCACCCTTGGACCAGATGTCGTATTTTTTCGCGCCATGGGGGTTCTTCGTCCCGGGGAAGCGATATTGGTAGGGCTCACCCCAAGGGTCGGTCAGGACCTCCTGATCGTCGATATAAGGGCCATCCCAGCGGCTTTCCTTACCGGCGGGTGCCGCCCAGAGTGCCTGGAGCCCCTCCTCGGTCGTAGGATAGCTGCCAACGTCGATCCGGTAGCTAGTGAGGGGCGCTTCGATCGCTGTTTTGACGAAGGTCTTGGCGCCTTTTTTCTGGCCCCCGCCGAGTGCACCGCCCAATCCGCCGACCACCAGTCCCGTCAGGACGGAGATCAGGGCGAAGACGATCAGCATTTCGGTGATGGTGAAACCACCGCGTGGGGTATGGCGGAAAGAGCGTCGATGGAGCTTCATTATTCTCTAAAAACGCCGGAGATCGCGGCTGGTTGCAATCTCGCAATGGATAAAAAAGAGCGCCGATCATAACGATCGGCGCGAGAGAGCAGGAGCGGGTGAGGGTGAAAGACGTCTAGCGAACTGAAAAGGGGAACTCTTGCCGCAGGCGGGTGCGGACGACGCGACCGTCTTTCTCGCCCGGGCTGAAGCGCATTTTGCGCAGGCCGCGACGCACGGCTTCCTCGAATGCGGGGTGGGTGGATTCGACAATCTGGATCTCGCCCACGCTGCCGTCCTGGCGGACTTCGTAGATGGCCACGACCATGCCCTCTTGCTTGAGCGAGCGCAATTCGGCCGGGTACACGATGCGCGGCTGGCTGAGGGGGCGAGGGGCGACCGTCAGATTATCGAGTGCCACAAAGTCGCTGTCGCCGACGGACGGAATGAGCTCGCCCCAATCGGGAGTGGTCCAACTGTTGGGATTCACGCTGGTGTCGTAATCGATAATCAGTTGGTCGATCGAGGGCGGGGTGATGTCCTCCTCAGGCTGGTCGATCTTGGGCTCCTGGACGTCCGGCGGCTCCGGCTTTTGGATGAGATCCGCCACCGGGGGATCGATATTAACCGTTATTTCAGGCGGCGGTCCGTCGTCCGTGATCTGTTGCGTGATGTACTGGCTGATGGGCAACAGCAGCATGACGGCAAAGCCGAGAAACAGGCCGCTGGCCAGGGAAAGGGGTACCTCTTGCTTCAGACTCGGGGGGATGTGCTTTTGACTCATTACGTTTGGGGTAGGAATGTGGGAGTGCGTGTCTTTCGACTGAACCGCAGGTTGAGGCAGCACCGCTGCCGGCGTCGTTACTTATAGCGCACTTCGGCCTGAGTGTCACGTTTATATGTATAGAAATTGGTCTACTCGCAAGCGGTTTGAAGTTAACATTGCCTCGGGGCACGCAGGGCCGGGCACAAAAAAAGCGCCGGTCGCAATGACCGGCGCTGTGTAAAGCGTGTGCCTTGATCTCGGCTTAGCGGCCGCGGCGTGCTTGCAAGACGTTGTTGATCTGGTCCAGATAGCTCTGGACGTAATCTTGACGCTTGATGTTTTGAGCACGGCTCAGCAGGTCGACTGCCTTCTGGTATTCCTTGCGCTTGACCCGGAGTTGGGCATTGGCCACCAGGGCTTCGACCACGGTGTTGTCGTCTTCGAGCTCCATGGCGCGCTCGAAGTAGGAGATCGCTTGTTGCTCGAGCTCCTTCTGACGCAGGTTGTCGTCCGCTTCGTCGGCGGCATCCGAGTAGTGGCGCCCGAGCACGATGAGCGCGCGGCCATTAAACGGATCGATCTTGAGGATCTCCTGGAGGTTCTTGACCGCTTCCTGGACGTTGCCCTGGGCGAGGTTGATTTCCGAACGCAGGGTCAGGATCTTGTTGCGCTGATCCTTGTCGAGGTCGTTGTAGTTGTTCTCGATCGCGTCCAGCAGCTGGGTGCTCTCATCATACGCCTGGTAGCGGTTGAGGTATTGAGCAGCCTGGAAGTATTGGCTGAAGGAGGACTCGGGAGCGGCCTTGTTGACGGCTTCGATGTAGGCTTCAGCGGCGTCGCGCACCATTTCCTTGTTCAGGTAAATGTCGCCGAGCAGCATCAGGGTGGGGGCTTCAGCCTTGCCCAGGAAGCGCACGATTTCGAGGTTCTTGGCCGCGTCGTCGATCTGGTCCATGCCAATGTAGCTATTGGCCTGGGCGCTCCAGTATTCGACGCGGTTGGGGCGCTCGAGCAGCAGCTCGCCAAACATGGCGGCGGCTTCGGCGTAGCGCTCTTGCTGCAGCAGCACGTTGCCGAGCAGTTGCTTGAACTCGATGATCTCGGGGTTGAGCATCATCGCGTTGCGCAGCGCGTTCTCGGCCGCCACGAGCTGGCCGTTTTCGAAGTAGATCGAGCCCAGCAGACCGTAGGTGATCGGGTCGTTGTCGCCCAGCTTCAGCGCCTTGGTGAACTCTTCGGCAGCCTTCTTCGGACGATCGGTCTTGAAGTAGACGTTGGCGAGGTTCTTGTGGGCGCGGAGGAAGTCGGGGAAGCCGTTGTTCTGATCCACGGCGCGAACGAAGTATTGCTCGGCCTGGTTGTAGAGTGACTTGTTACCGCTCTGGTCCGCCATCTGCATGCTCAGGGCACCCGCGATCTGGAGGACGAGCGGCGAGGGCTTCTGCGCACCGTTGATGTAGGTCTGGAGCTGTTGCAGCGCGGCCTGGCTGGCCTGCGGGCTGTTGTTGCCGGCTCCGAGGATGTCGCGGATGGCGCCGAGGGCTTCCATCGCCGCGCTGTCTTCACGCGGGATTTCGGGCTCGACGGCCAGGTTGGGCGCCAGGGAACCCGCGACCGCGCGCTGCCAGATCGGAGATTGGTAGATCTCGGCGGCGGTCTGCATCGGGTTTACCTGCAACGGACGGGGCTGGACGCCCTGCGATTGTTGCTGCGCGCTAACCAGCGAGGCAACGGTACCGCAAAGGGCCAGGATGAAAAAACGTTTCTTCATGACTATGGGATGAAGCGAAGGAAATTAGATGATTTTGAACGGGAATGTCTGTCGAACCCAGACGTTGACGGCCTTGCCGTCTTTCTGACCGGGCTCAAAACGCATCCGTCGCATGGCGCGGATGACGGCTTCTTCAAAGAGAGGGTGGTCGGATTTCTCGACGCGGATCTCACCAACACTACCGTCAGCCCGCACGACCATGCGCACGGTGACCGAACCCGTCACGCGCTGGCTCTTGAGTTCCAGCGGGTATTGGATGTTCGGGCGGCCCACCGGGCGCGGAGCCTCGGTCAGGTCACTGAGTTCGTAGATGATGTCGGACATTTGCTGCCCCAAATCGAAGGACGGCATGGTAAAGTCGCCGCCGGCCAGACCACTGACGTCAGTGTTCATCGAGAGCTCGAGCTGCTCGATGGACGGCGGTTCCATTTCCTGTTCCGTTTCTTCGATCTCCGGCTCCGGTTCTTCTTCCGGGGGCGGAGGTTGGACATCGTCCATCTGCGGTGGCGTCCAGTCGACTTGATCCACCTTCTGCTTGTCATCATTCGTCATGCTGGTGATGTACTGGCTGATCGGCAGCAGCAACATCACGACGAGAGCCAAAAACAGGCCCGTAAGGAGCGAGAACGGCACCTCCGGTTTCAGGTTTGGCGGGATGTGACTTTTGCTCATGGGAGTAGGGTGGGGTGGATGTTAGTCGTTGATCGTCGAGAAGAAGACGGGCGTGTTCGCGGAGGCGTATTTGGCCTCGTTGACCACACGGATCACCGTCTCGGAAGGCGCTCCACGGTCCGGCTGGATGATCACCGGCATGCGCGGATTCTCCTTCACGTTGCGCGTGACGATCGCTTTGACGCCGCTTACGCCGACTGGTTGGCCTCCATACCACACTTCGCCCGAAGGCGTGACGGCGATGAGGACCGAGTTACGTTCCAGCTGTGCATCGGTGATGGCTGGCTCGCGCACGACCTCGACGCCGGGCTCCTGGGTGAAGACCGTCGTGACGATAAAGAAGATGAGAAGGATGAACACCATATCAATCATCGGGGAGATGTTGATATCGCTGACTTCAGCCTCCTGGTTGAGTGTGCCTCGTTTTGCCATGGCTTATGCAGCGTTGGAGTTATCCCGGCGGTGAACCCGTTGCACCACGGCCGTCTCGAGCTGCGAGATAAACGCGAGGTAGCGATTACGCTCACGAATCACCCACGAGAGGAAAAGGTAGCCCGGAATCGCGATCATCAGGCCCGATTGGGTGGTGATGAGGGCGACGCGGATACCTTCGGCCACCAGTTCGGCCGCCTGGCCGGATGCACTGGATAGCCCTCGGAAGGTGCCGAGCATGCCGATCACGGTGCCGAGCAGGCCCATGAGCGGAGCAAGGGTGACAAGGGTGCTGATAACGCTGATACGGGCGTTCACATCGGGGATGACGCGAGCTCGTACCGCTTCGACGCGGATGAGGTTTTCCTCGCTGAAGTGGGCGCTGTCACCCCGGACGAACCGGATGACTTCGCCGACGTGGCCGCGCGCCTGATCGGGTTGGTCGAGCCAACCTTCCCAGACGGACTTGGGCGTTTTCTTCAGCTTGGCGCGCTTGAGGCGCAGGACGACTGAGGTGGCTTCGAAATAGATGAAAAGGGCGAGGATGGCCAATGGGATCATCAGCCAGCCACCTTCTTTCCAGATGCCTATAATGAAGTCGACCCCGTCCGCGGAGAACAGGCTCTCAGGGCCGCCCACCATTTGAGCCTGCTGCTCCGCCGTCAGCGACTGACCGGTGGCGGCGGCTTGAGCAAGCAGGTGCATGAATTGCATGATATCGGGGTGGGGCGGAGGTTAAGCCGTGCGGTCGGAGCTGTGTTCGGTGCGCATCTCGACGATGCCGTTCACGAAGCCGACGGCGGTCTGCTCCATGGAACCGATCACGCCCTTGGCCTTGCGGCTGAGCAGCGCGTGGATCACGAGCGTCGGGATCGCGACGATCAGACCCCACTTCGTGGTGATCAGCGCTTCGGAAATACCGGAAGAGAGGCTCTTGGCGTCACCGGTGCCGACAATCGTGATCAGCTTGAAGGTCTTGATCATACCCGTAACCGTGCCGAGCAGACCGAGCAGCGGGGCCACCGCGGCCGTCACGGCGATGAAGGAAAGGAAGCTTTCCAGTTTCGGCTGGGTGGCGATGATTTGCTCGTAGAGCACTTCGTCGATCACTTCCTTGTCCTGGTCGGCGTTTTCCACGGCGGCGGTCAACATGCGACCGACCGGACCGCCGACGCCCTTGGCGTGGGAGAGGGCCGCGTCGCGGTTGCCGTTGCGCAGATTGTCGAGAATGGTCTCGAGGTCGGAAGACTTGGCGGACTTCACGCTCATCAGCTGGATGAGCTTGATGATGGCCACGATGATGGCGGCGATGAAGAAGCCGAGAATGGCGAACATCGTCATACCGCCGGCTTCGAACTCTTCCATCAGGCTCAGGCTCTGGACCACGTTTTCCACGGCTTCACCACCGGTGGTGTCGACCGGCAGGGTGCCTTCACCGTTGTTGATGACGGAGCTGATCTGTTGTTGGAACTGCGGCAGCGGGAAGATTTCGGCGCGATTGTCGACTTCGGCGCGGGTCAGGCCCACCGTCGTGCCGTCGGAGGAGGCGAAGTAGGAAACCGGGCCGGCCTGGACGAATTGACCGTCGAGCACGTCACCGGTGCCGCGGACTTGGGCCTGGCCGGAGTAGATCTTGCCACCGATGAGGCTCTCGGCGCGGTTGAACGCGAGGTCGAGTGCCTTCAGTTGGGCCTTGAAAATCTCGGAGTCGGGGGTGTCTTCACCCTCGGTGGCCTGGATGGCCTTGTTGATCGGCTGGAAGTATTGGGGCAGTTCCGCCGGGTTGAGGGACGTCTGCAGGCGATTGAAGAAATCGTTCAGCAGCGTGTTTTGCAGGTATTGGTTCGCTTGGTCCGCCTGGGAGATCTGGCGGTCGAGCTGGCTCGTTTCAACGTCGAGGCCCTGCGTCACGCGTTGCGCGTTCTGGTATTCATTGCGCAGGCGGGTGACTTCCTGCTCGAGCACGTCGAGACGTGCGGCGAGCTCGGGGCGCTCACTGTTGATTTCCTGCTGGAGCTGGGAATACTCCTGGGTTGCTTGCTCAAGCCGATCCTGGATCTGGCCTTGGGCCTGGTCGAAATTCTGGCCGCAGAGGCTCAGCGTCGTGCCAGCGAGCAAGAGAAGGGAAAGTACCTTTTTCATGATATGCTCTGTATCGTACGGGGTGCGACCGAAGTCTTACTGGTTGGGTTGGGCGTCCTTGATGTCGACCGGCAACTGGACGAATTCGGCCGGCTTGATTTCGCCATTGTAGTAAGCGATGGCGCGGCGGATCTGCGGGGCGAGGTCGTTGCGCTCGGTCCACTTCCAGCCTCCCTTGGCCGGGATGCCGACCCCGGCGATCGTGCCTTCCTGGTCGACGTAGTAGCCTTGGCCCAGGCCCACATACATCACATCGACGGACTTGCTCTGGCCTTCGCCGGTCTGCTTCGTGTCGGTAGTGAAATTGAATTGGTTGTTGTAGCGCTCGAGCTGGTTGAGCACGCCCACGACCACCGCCATGCGGTTGGAGGTGGAGCTGTTGCCGAGCTTGGAAGTCAGCGGCTCGAGCTGCTTCTTCAGGTCTTCCGGCAGGTATTGCACGAGGTCCGCGATGCGGGACTCATACTCCGGCAGGGATTCCTGGACCACATCGGTCGCGGAAGTCAGCTTGTTGATCGTGTCTTGCTTTTGAGCGATAACTTGCTGAGCGGAAGACGCCTTGCTTTCGGCCTCTTTGATCTGCTCCTGCAGGTCAGCCTTCTCTTGCTCGAACAACTCGATCCGGCGCTGAATAATTTCCTTCTCTGCCTGCCATTCGTTGCGGTCGCGCGCAATGTCTTGACGCACTCGTACGTAGGCGGAAATCGAGTCGCGGGTGCTGTCGATTTCCTTTTTTACCGCCGTCGTGTCTTGTGCGGCAAGCGTAGTCGCGCCAAGAGCGACTACACACAGGCCAAAGCGGGTCGTCTTCTTCATAATAGGGTGGTGAACTTTATCAGGGTTGGTTCGTAAGGAGGTTGGAGCCTCTACCGCACCGCTTGATCAGCAGAGCAGACAGCGTGATAGTGGCCATGCTCGCGTCCACCGGTAGATACCAGGGATGCGCGCAGCCAGTGCAGCTGACGCTTTAAGACTTTATCGGGGTTGTCAATCAAATGAGGGTGGGTAGTGGGGCTGAAAGGGCCGTCGCCGGATTTCCGACTTAGGACGATACACACCTGTCACCTTTGCGTATCAGGAATGTCAAGTCCATGATAGCTCCTTATGCCTGTATTGACATCCAATTAGAGGAAAATGCTCGAAAATAATTTTTTTCTTTACCGGCGGGCCGGATTTTGGCTCTATCTTCCTTTTCTCATGATCAAAACCCGCAAATCCATCGCCAAGAAGTTCAAGGTTACGGCTTCCGGCAAGGTCATGCGTCGCAAGGCTGGCCACCGTCACTTTCTGCGAAACAAGACGGTGAAGCAAAAGCGCAGTATGCGCCAGGACCAGCAATGCAGCGACGGCGTGGCCCGCTTCGTGAAGACCGGCTGCCCCGGCCTCTTCTAAGCCAGCCTGAACGTATCGAGATGTCAATCCGGCTCGGTAGGGTGAGCGTTGCTCGGCGACCCTCCAGCCACATTACCTCCCATCACACAACATGCCGAAAGCCAGAAACGTTGCCGCCACCCGTAAGCGCCACCAGCGAAAGCTGAAGCAGGCCAAGGGTTATTTTGGAAATGCCAGCCGCCTCTATCGCTACGCGAAGCAGGCGGTCGACCGCGCCGGTCAATACTCCTACCGGGACCGCCGCGTCAAGAAGCGCGAATTCCGCAGCCTGTGGATCGTGCGTATCAACGCCGCGTGCCGCGAAGAGGGGATCAATTACTCCCGCTTCATGGCCGGTCTGAAGGCCCTCAACATCGAGATGGACCGCAAGGCTCTGTCCGAGATGGCCATTCACGACGAGGCCGCTTTCAAGGCCCTGGTCGTCAAGGCCAAGGAAGCCGTACAAACGGCCGCGTAAGGCATCCTTTCCTGAATCCATTAAGACTTTTGCCCGGTAGCGCTCGCTGCCGGGCTTTTTTTTATCCGCGTCGGAAGCCTCGATATCACAAGGGTGGGTTCCGCTCGTGGAGGCCCGTCGCCGTTCGTCCTATTCTTCACTCGGAATCGGGCAGCTCTGCTAAGGTATCGTTTATTCCGGGTCCGAGGGATGTACTCCGGCATCTGGAAGCCTTTAACAATTGAAGTAAAGCGAGAACTTGAGATACGACGGCGACCCATGGCGGGTCGTCGTTTTTTGTGAGGTAACGAGTTCCATCATGGATGAACCCTTGGGATTGAGGCACGCGAAAGGGGAGTTAGGGCAGGGTCTACGGACAGAGAATTTCGTGAAATGGATGTCTCGCGTCTGAGGCTGCGACCTCTTATAAGTGAACAAAATTAACCAAAATCAGCAGGTAGGATAATTCTTACCTCACGTTCATCCGATGCAGGGTGTTTCTCTCCTTGCCAAAGGCGAGGCAATCGTGTGCGCTGGCCGTTCCTACTCATGGAAGCCGAATTGCAAGCGATCCTCGCGCAAGTAGAGCGCGATCTCCCCGAAATTCAGACCCCGGCGGCTTTCGAGCAATACCGGGCGACTATCAGCGGGCCGAATGGCAGCTTTACCGCCGTGACGAAGACGATCGGCAAGCTACCGCCCGCCGAGCGCCCTACCGCCGGCAAGCTGATCAACCAATACAAGACGCGCCTGCAGGAGCTCTACGATGCCAAGTTTGCCCAGCTGGAAGAGCTGGAGCTGCAAAAGCAGATCGGGCCCGCGGTGGACGTGACCTTGCCCAGCCCGGACCCGCAGCCCGGCAGCACTCACCTCATCACCCAGGTGCGCGAAGAGATCTGCCGCGTGATGCGCAAGATCGGCTTTACCGTCGCTGACGGCCCGGAGATCGAGACCGAATACTACTGCTTCGACGCCCTCAATACGCCGGCCGATCACCCCGCGCGGGACGCCCAGGATACCTATTACATGGATCCGGAGGCCAGGATCGGCAACGTCTCCCGCAAGGGCACCGAGCGTTACCTGCTGCGCACCCACACCTCCAGCGTGCAAATTCGCACCATGCTGAGCGAAAAGCCGCCGCTGCGCATCCTCTGCCCGGGCCGCTGCTTCCGCCGCGATACCGCGGATGCAACCCACAGCGCCAACTTTCACCAGATCGAGGCCCTGTATGTCGACCGTGGCGTGACGGTGACGGACCTGAAGGCGGACCTCGATTATCTCTTCAAGAGTCTGCTCGGCAATGAAGCGCAGATTCGCTTCCGCCCGCACTATTTTGGTTACACGGAGCCCAGCTTCGAGGTCGACTTCAAGGCCAGCCACCTCGGCAAGGTCGGCAGTGACTGGATCGAGATCATGGGCTGCGGCATGGTCGACCCGACCGTGCTCGAAGAAGTCGGCCTGGATCCCAACGAGTGGAGCGGCTACGCCTTCGGCCTCGGTATCGAGCGCATCGCGATGACGCTCTACGGCGTGGACGATATCCGCTACCTCTACCAGAACGACCTCCGCCTGCTGCGCCAGTTTGCCTAGGCGCCTGTCTCCCGAGAATTCCTTTACGGATAGCCTGACATGAAAATTTCCCGTAACTGGCTCCAGCACTACGTCGAACTCAGCGACCAGAGCAACGATGAGATCGCCCACGGGCTCACGATGGTGGGCTTCGAGGTCGAAGGCATCGAGCAGACCGGTCTGCCGCAATTCGATCACGTGGTCGTGGGCGAGATCCTTTCCTACGAACCGCACCCCGACGCCGACAAGCTCTCCGTCTGTCGCGTGGATGTGGGGCAGGGCGAGCCGCAGCAAATCATCTGCGGCGCCAAGAACTTCAAGCAGAACGATCGTGTGATTGCGGCCCTGCCGGGTGCCGTGCTGCCGGGCGACTTTAAGATCGAGCCCCGCAAGATGCGCGGCGTGCAGAGCAACGGCATGCTCTGCAGCGAGTCAGAACTCGGTTTGGCCGAAGCATCCGACGGCATCGCGATCCTCACGGATCGTCCGGAGATCGGCACGCCCATCAACGACGTGTTCTCCGACAACGACTCGATCTTCGACGTCGAGGTGACGCCCAATCGTCCGGACGCACTCAGCCACATCGGTTTGGCGCGCGAACTGGCGGCCTGGTTCCGTCGCGAGCTGCGCTATCCCGAGATCACCGTGGATACGACCAAAGGCCCCGGTGGCTCCCTCGTCGGTGCGCTGCATGTGGAAGCCGATGACCGCTGCCCGCACTACCTCGGTTACTCGATCCGCAACGTGAAGGTGCAGGAGAGCCCGAAGTGGCTCAAACGCGCCCTCCAGTCCATCGGCCTGCGCCCGATCAACAACGTGGTCGACATCACCAACTACGTGTTGCACGAGCTGGGGCACCCGATGCACGCCTTCGATGTGAAGAAGATCAACGGCAGCACCGTCGTGGTCCGTCTCGCGGGCGAAGGCGAAAAGATTACCACCCTCGACCACAAGGAGCGTGAGCTGACGACGGACACGCTGGTGATTGCCGACGCCGAACGTCCCCTCGTGATCGCGGGTGTCATGGGCTCCGTTGACGCCGAAGTCGACGAAACGACTACCGACATTTTCCTCGAGGTCGCCTACTTCCGCGCCTCGTTCATCCGCCGCACCTCCCGCCAATACGGCCTTTCGACGGACAGCTCTTACCGCTACGAGCGTGGGATCGATCCCAAGGGCGCCGAATTTGCCGCCATGCGCGCGATCGACCTGATCGTTCAGGTGACCGGCGGCGAACTGATGGGCAAGCCGCTCGTCGCCGGTGAGCCGCCGATGGTCGAGAAGGTGATCGAGGTATCGCTGCCCTTTATCTACGACCGCCTCGGCTTCATCATCGACGAGGAAGTCGTGGTCGATTGCCTCAGCTTCCTCGAGCTGGATGTGCGCCGGGGGGAAGACAGCGAGGGCAACCGCATGTTGCGCGTCGGCATCCCGAGCTACCGCCTCGACCTCTACCGGCCGATCGACCTGGTGGAAGAAGTCCTGCGCATTTACGGCTGCGAGAAGATCCCGGAGACGACGAGCCGCTTCCCGAGCCTCCTGGCCGAAGACAGCCGCTCCGCACTGGTGACGCGTGCCGCTTCCCGCGTGTTGGTCGGCAAGGGCTTCAACGAAGCGATGCACTATACGCTGCGTCCGGAAGCCGAGTTGAAGACCTGGGCCGCCGCCGCCAATCCGGTGAACCTCGCGCTGCAGAATCCGCTGGCGTCCGACCAGAGCCATCTGCGCCCGTCGCTGCTGCCGGGGCTGCTCGAATGCCTCGCGCTTAACCAGGCTCGCGGCAACGAGCCCCAGCGCCTGTTCGAGACCGGTCGGGTCTTCCGCGAGTTCCAGAGCAAGACCCACGAATTGCTCTCGATCGCGTTTGTGATTTCGCAGCAGCAGCCTTCGCAGTGGAGCCAGCGCGAAAAGCCCGATTTCTACACCGCTTCGGCGACCGTTCAGGAACTGCTCAAGGCGATTGGCGTCAACGTCGACTCCAATCGCTTCGCAGCGATGGAAGGCGAAACAGTTTGGCAGGCGGGCCACAGTGCCGGCTTCGGCCGCCTGCAGATGGGATTCGAAGCCCAGTTTGGCCTGCTCAACATCAAGCTGACCCACGATACCGAGATCGAGGGTGGGGTGCTGGCCGGCGAGATCGTGCTCACGCCCGACTTCCTGCAGCGTCCGCCCAAGCGCTCGCGCTACAGCGCCTTCAGCCAGTTCCCGACCGCCACCCGCGACCTCGCGCTGCTGGTCGATGCCTCCGAGCCCGCAGGCAAGGTCAAGAACAAGCTGGAGACGGTGGGCCGCAAGGCGACCGGCAAGGACTTCGCGCTGGAGCAGGTCGATGTGTTCGACGTCTACCTCGGCCAGGGTCTACCGGAGGGCAAGAAGAGCCTCGCCTTTGCGCTGACCTTCCGCAGCCCGGAGCGCACGTTGAACGAAAAGGAAGTCAACGCCGCCTTCACCCAGATCCAGCATCAGGTAACCAAGGGCACGGGCTACGAAGTGCGGGCCTAACTTACCGGCTGCATCGCATTTGTACGCGAAAAGGACTCAGGCCCTGACCTGAGTCCTTTTCTTTTTGTAATTGAGACTGTCTGTCTAAAATTCTAACGCTTGCGCCGGCTCATGACCAGGAGCCCGGCGGCGGCCGCAGCGGCCAGGGCAGCCGTCGAGGATTCAGGCACCGCTACGCCTTCGAGCACCACGTCGTCAAGCGCCAGCGTCTCAAAGGAATCCGTGCTCGTCATCTCGAATTCGAGCGTCAGCAGGTTGCCGGTGTTATTGAGCGGAAAGATAAATTCAGCGAGGCTCTCGGTCAGGCCGGCCCCGTCTCCAACCCCGTCGAGGTCGGTATCGTTATACAGATCACCGGCGGAGCCATTGGTGCGGAAGGCTGCGACCAGATAGCGCGGACCGCTGTCGAACGTGGCGTAGAGTTCGATGGAGTCGCCATCTTCCGGCTCATAGGTCGGAAACTCGCTGTCGCTGATGGCCCCGACGGAAAAGCTGACCGTCAAATCCTGAAAAAGGGACGTGTCGATGTTGGAAATGGCGACGACCTGGGTCGCATCGTAGCCCTCGCCGTTGAAGTCTTGTCCCATGATCCCGTAGTTGCCGTCCCAGCCGTTTTGGAAGTCGCTACGGTACAGATTGGTGAGGTCCGGCACTTCGTAGCGATCGAAGAAATCTCCGGTGCCGTCGTCGAAGGTATTGGAAAGGGTGTAGGCGGCCCCCGGAATGGTCTCGAAGGATTCCTGGGTGATGACAAAAGCTTGGGTGGACGCGGCGAGTGCCAGGGAGCATCCGAGCCCATAGCAGAGACGGGAGAGCGATGAGACGTTCATGGCAGTAGTAGATTAGCGCGACCTCTTTGTTTCGGCAAGGAGCATGAGTCGATTAACCGTAAAGGTGTTTTACGCACTTGCCACTCAGGCGGCGCCCCTCTACGCCTTTGGGATTATGTCAGAGCAAGCGCCGGCAATGGATTTGGATTACGTGGCCAACTTGGCCCGCATCGAGTTGACGCCTGAGGAAAAGGCGCGATTCGCCGACCAGTTTGCGTCGATCCTGGAGTATTTCGAAAAACTCAAGGCGGTGGACGTGAGCGGGATCGAGCCGACCGCGCACGCCTTCCCGGTCGAAAACGTGTGGGGCGTGGATGAACCCGCACCCTCCTTCCGTCCGGAAGAGGCCATGCGCAACGCACCCGCCCAGCGCGAGAACATGGTCGTCGTGCCCAAGGTGGTCGAAGACGCCTGAGCCCAGCCCGAAACGCACCCCCCGTGTCTCGCCCTTTACACGAAAAGTCTTCCGTCGATACCATTCGCGCCCGCTTCGATGCGGATGTGGAGCGGTTTTCCAAACTCGAAACCGGGCAGGTTGCCGCCTTGGACGGGCGCCTCATGCTGGAACAGATCACCGAAACGGCCCGCGTTTGCTGCTCTGGCGCCCAGCGCGTGCTCGATCTCGGCTGTGGCGCCGGCAATTACTCGCTGATGCTGCAGCAGCAGTTCATGCGTCCGCTGGATTTCGATCTGGTGGATCTCAGCCAGCCGATGCTCGAGCGGGCGCAACAACGCTTGCAGGACGCTAGCTCCGGCACCGTGAACCTGCACCAGGCCGACCTGCGCGAAGTCGACCTGCCGGAGGACTCCTTCGACATCATCGTCGCGGCTGCCGTGCTGCACCACTTGCGCGAGGATGCCCAGTGGGAGGCCGCCTACGCCCAACTCTTCCGCTGGCTCAAGCCGGGTGGCTGGTTGTTTGTCTCCGATCTCGTGGAGCATACCGATCCGCTTGTCGGCGCTCTGCAGTGGCAGCAATACGGGGCCTACCTCGAGAGTCTGGACGGCCCCGCCTATCGCGAAAAAGTGCTTTCCTATATCGACGAAGAAGATTCGCCGCGCCCCCTGTTGTATCAGCTTGGGCTGATGCAGAAACAGGGGTTTACCTCGCTCGACATCCTGCATAAACATACCTGTTTTGCGGCCTTCGCGGGAGCTCGCCCCGCCAGCCGCGCCCGTTGATCCCTTTTCGCATCCCTCAGTAATGGCTACAGATTTGATTTGGCAAAGCGCCACCGCGCTCTCCGCTCTCCTGGAAAAAGGGGAGGTGACCTCCCGCGACCTTACGGAGGCCTTTATTGCGCGCGCGCAGGCGGTGGAACCCAGTGTGCACGCCTACCTCGACCTCCACACGGATTATGCGCTGGAGCAGGCGGATCAAGCCGACCAACGCCGCCAGTTGGGGCAGGTGCGGGGTCCGCTCGACGGCATCCCGGTGAGTCTCAAAAACGTTATTTCCATCAAGGATCTGCCGCTGACGGCCGCCAGCAAGATGCTCGAGCCCTTCGTCAGCCCCTACGACGCGACCACGACGCTCAAGCTGAAGAACGCCGGGGCGGTCCTGCTCGGCCGCCTCAACATGGACGAATTTGCGATGGGCAGTTCGTGCGAAAACAGCGCGTTCGGCCCGACCTTCAACCCGTGGGATACCGAGCGCATCCCCGGCGGCTCTTCCGGCGGCAGTGCGGCCTGTGTCGCGGCGGGTGAAACGCCCCTCAGTCTCGGTTCGGACACCGGGGGCTCGATTCGCCAACCGGCTTCCCTCTGCGGCATCGTGGGCATGAAGCCGACCTACGGCCTCGTTTCGCGCTACGGTCTGGCGGCCTTCGCCTCTTCGCTCGACCAGATCGGCCCGATGGCGCACACGGTGGAAGACGCCGCTTTGCTGCTCCAGACGATTGCCGGTTACGATCCGCTCGACTCCACGTCGTTCAACACCAGCATCCCGGACTATCGGGCGGCGCTGCAGGAGGCTCCGAAGAAGTGGCGCCTGGGCGTGCCGACCGAGTTCTTCGGCGAAGGCCTCGACCCCGAGGTGAAGGAGGCCGTGCAGCGGGCGATCCAGTGGTATGAGGCCCAGGGCTGCGAGATCGTCGAGATTTCGCTACCGCACAACGAGTTGTCCGTGCCCGTCTATTACGTGTTGGCCCCGGCGGAGGCCTCGTCCAACCTCGCCCGTTACGACGGGGTGCGCTATGGCCACCGCAGCAGCGAGGCCAAGGACGCGATCGACCTCTACTTCAAGTCCCGCGGCGAAGGCTTCGGGCCCGAGGTGAAGCGCCGTATCCTGCTCGGCACCTACGTGCTCTCCAGCGGCTACTACGACGCCTATTATCTGCGCGCCCAAAAGGTGCGCACGCTGATTCGCAACGACTACCTCAAGGCCTTTGAGCAGGTCGATGCGATCCTGACGCCGACTTCGCCCACGGCGGCTTTCAAGCTCGGCGAAAAGAAGGACGACCCGCTCTCGATGTACCTGGCCGACATCTACACGATTTCGGTCAACCTGGCAGGCCTGCCCGGCCTGAGCATGCCCTGCGGCTTTACCCAGGACAAACTGCCTATCGGCCTGCAAGTCATCGGCCAGCCATTCAAGGAATCCGAACTCTTCCAGATCGCCCACGCCTACGAGCAGGCCCACGACTGGAAAACCACCCACCCGAACCTTTAAACGCCTTAATAGGAGCAGGAGTCAAAAGGAGTTCAGATCAAAGTAATAGCAGAAAACTCTATTGTTAATATTCCTTCTTTTTAACTCCTTTTAACTCCTGTTTCATATTTCCCCTTTTCATGGAATACGAAGCCGTCATCGGTCTTGAAGTGCACGTGCAGCTGAAGACGCGCACGAAAATGTTTACCCGGGTGGAGCAGGGCTTCGGGCACGAGCCGAACACGCTGACCAACCCGGTCATCATGGGGCTGCCCGGGGTGTTGCCGGTGCTCAACCTTGCGGCGATCGAGCAGAGCGTACGCATGGGCCTCGTCTTCGGCGCCGAAGTGCCCGAAGTGTGCCGCTGGGATCGCAAGAACTACTTTTACCCCGACTCGCCCAAGAACTACCAGCTCACGCAGCTGCATGAGCCCATCGTGGTCGGCGGCGAAGTCGAGATCGAGCTGCCCGGGCCATCCCGCAATGTGATGGGTGAGCACAAGCATATCCGCCTCGATCACGCGCACCTCGAGGAAGACGTGGGCAAGCTCAACCACTACGACTTCGATTCGCTGGTCGACTATAACCGCGCCGGCACGCCTCTGCTTGAAATCGTGACTCAGCCCGACCTGCGTTCGCCGGAGGAAGCCGTAGCGTTGCTGCAGAGCCTGCGCATGCACCTCGTGGCCGCCGGCATCAGTGATTGTGACATGGAAAAGGGGCAGATGCGCTGCGACGCCAATGTGAGCGTGCGGCCCCAGGGCGCGGACTACCTCAATAAGCGTTGCGAGATGAAGAACCTCAACTCCATCTCCGGCGTGCGCAACGCCATCGCCTACGAGATCCGCCGCCAGGCCAAGGTCTACGAAAAAGGCGGTACCGTGATCCAGGAGACCCGTCGCTGGGATGCCGAATCGGGCGTTACCACCAGCATGCGCAGCAAGGAAGAGGCGCACGATTACCGCTACTTCCCGGATCCCGACCTCATGCCGGTGCGCCTGCCGCGTGAGCGCGTCGAAGCCCTCCGCGCCGAGCTGCCGGAAGGCGTCTTCGACCAGCAGCGGCGCTACATGGAGCAGTATGACTTCCCCTATACGCTCACGTCCGTCATTTGCTACGACTTCGAGCTGAGCCGCTTCTTTGAGCTGGCCCACGCCGAATACGACCAAAACCCGAAGGCGATCGCCAACTACATCGCCAACGAGCTGCAGCGCGAGCGCGCGGCGGGCGAGGAAGACGGCTTGTTGCCGATGAGTCAGCTGCTCATCACGCCTAGCCACATCGCCGAACTGGTACGCATCATCGACGAAGGCAAGCTGACCAAACACCTGGCCAAGGACGTCTTCACCGAGATGTTCCAGACCGGCAAGCGCCCGGCGGCGATCGTGAAGGAGAAGGGCCTCGAGCAGGAAGACAACTCCGACGAGCTCGAGGGCATCCTGAAGGAGGCCATCGCCAAGAACCAGAAGGCCGCCGACGACGTGCGCGCGGGCAACGAGAAGGCCATCAACGCCTTCGTCGGCCCGGCCATGAAGGCCACCAAGGGCAAGGCCAACCCGCAGCAAGTCCGCGAAATCGTGCTCAAGCTGCTCAACGGATAGCCCACTCCGGCTCCTCTTTACGCGCAAGGCGGATTCGATCGAATCTGCCTTGTTCATGTCTGACCAAACTGGGTTCCCGATGCTAAAACTGCATCGGTTGGCCTTCGGGGCTGACGTAGAGCGCCTGGGGGTGCGGCAGCTTGCCGGTGATCAGGCCGATGATGTTGCCGGCGGCGTCTTCGGGCGTGATCGGTGCCTTTTCGCCGCCCATGTCGCTGCTGAACCAGCCGGGGTGCATGGCGAGCACCTTGATGCCGTCTCCCTTCACGTATTCGTGCAGGATGGTCGTGGCTCGGTTCAGCGCGGCCTTGCTCATGCAGTAGCCGTATTCGGAGCTGCGCCAGTTTTCACCGCACGAGCCAGCTTCGGAGCTGATGTTGACGATGCGCGGCTCGTGGCCCTTGCGCACGAGCGGCAAGGCGTGCTTCAGCACGCGCAGCGGCCCGATCGCGTTGATGTCGAAGGCTTCGAGGTAGCCGCTGAAGTCGGCCTTTTCGAGGGGCGCTCGCTCCGGATCGGGGTGCACGGCGGCGTTGTTGACCACCAGTTCGAGCCCGTCGACGTTTTTGGCCACTTCGGCCACGGCGGACTTGATCGAATCTTCGTCGCGGACGTCGCCCGTGTAGAGAAAGAGCTGATCGGGGAATTGTTGACGCTGGTCTTCCAGGTCTTCGCTGACCCGGCGGTTGATGGCATGCACTTCGTAGCCACGGCTCAGGAGCTGATGGACGAGCGCGAGCCCGAGGCCGCGGTTGCTGCCGGTGATCAAAGCGCGATGGGGAGGGGTAGGACGTTCCATGTCATTCAATTAAGTCCCAATCCTCGCGACGTCAAAGCGGGAGATGGAACATCCCGGTCTTGAAGTTTTTCGCCCGGGGTGCAACCTGAAGCGATAGCGGTTATGCCGCTCCTGTCTTAACTCCTGGAATACACCCCCATGACACGCTTGCTCCTGCTGCTGGCGGTCGCGCTGCTATCCCTGCGCAGCGAGGCCGCCCCCATCCTCGTGAATCCGCTGCAACGTCCTGGCCAAAGTCTGGACGGCAAATGGGCTTACATCGTCGATCCCTACGACAACGGTTACCTCGACTACCGCTCGCAGCCCTTCGATCGCACGGACCCGCCCTCGGGGGGTTACGGTCTGGACCGCCAGCCCAAGGACCCCTCGGAGCTGATCGAATACGCCTTTGACGATGCGCTGACGCTCGATGTGCCGGCGGATTGGAATTCGCAGGACGACAAGCTCTTTTACTACGAGGGCAGCGTGTGGTACCGCCGCCACTTCGACGCGCCGCAAGACCGCGAGGGCAAGCGCTACATACTTTACTTCGGCGGCGCCAACTACCGGGCCGACGTCTACCTCAACGGCCGCAAACTGGGCACGCACATTGGAGGCTTCACGCCTTTCCAGTTTGAGGTGACGGACCGCTTGCAGGCCCAGGACAATTCCCTCGTCGTGCGCGTAAACAACGAGCGCCTGATGGAAGGTGTGCCGACCCTCAACACCGACTGGTGGAACTACGGGGGCATCACCCGCACCGTGCGCCTGATCGAGGTGCCGGAGACCTACGTCGCGGATTATACGGTGCGGCTGCAGCGCACGGCGGCCGACCGCATCGAGGCGCGCGTCGAGCTGAAGGGTCCCGAGGCCGGCAACCACGAGGTGCACTTGCGCCTGCCCGAGTTGGGCATCGATCAGATCCTGACCACCGGCGAAGGCGGCGTGGCGCAGGTTTCTATTCCCGCCCGCGACATCGAACGCTGGTCGCCGCAGCACCCGAAGCTCTACGATCTGGAGGTTGCGACCGGGGCCGAATCGGTCCACGAGCGCGTCGGCTTCCGCACGATCGAGACGCGCGGCAGCCAGATCCTGCTCAACGGTGAACCCATTTTTCTGCGCGGCATCTCGATCCACGAGACCGACCCGTATCGCGGTGGCCGCGCGGTGACGAAGGACGAAGCCTATCAGCTCTTGCGCTGGGCGCAGGAGCTCGGCTGCAACTACGCCCGCCTCGCGCACTACCCCCACAGTGAGCATATGGCGCGTCTGGCCGACGAGATGGGTATCCTGCTGTGGGAAGAGATCCCGGTCTACTGGACCATCGACTGGCAGAACCCCGATACCTTCACCAACGCGCAGGACCAGCTGACCGGGTTGATCGAACGGGACAAGAACCGTGCGAGCGTCATCATCTGGTCGGTGGCCAACGAAACGCCCCCGACCGAAGCGCGCACGGAGTTCCTGCACAAGCTGGTCGACCATGCCCGTGAACTGGACGACACGCGGCTGGTCTCGGCGGCGCTGGAAGTGCACAATAATCCGGACTACCCCGGCTATGCCGTGATCGACGACGCCTTCGGCGAGTTTGTGGATGTGGTCAGCTTCAACCAGTACAACGGCTGGTATGGCAATCGCACGCCGGACGACCTGGAGGAGGTGCAGTGGAAGGTGCTCTACAACAAGCCGGTGCTCATCAGCGAGTTCGGCGGTGGAGCGCTGGCGGGCAGTCATGGCGACAAGCACGCGCGCTTTACCGAAGAATACCAGGCGTGGCTCTACGAGCAGACCCTGCCGATGTTGGAGCGCATCGACGGCCTCAGCGGCATGAGCCCGTGGATCCTCGTCGACTTTCGCTCGCCGCGCCGTGCGCTGCCGGGCATCCAGGACGGCTGGAACCGCAAGGGCCTGATCGGCGACAATGGCGCGCGCAAGCAGGCCTTTTACGTCCTGCAGGACTACTACGAGCAGAAGGCGACCGAGGACGAGTAGGCCGTCACTTCAGGCCCAAACTTGTCTTTTTGGCTGAGGCGTTTCACTGTGCATTAGCATGACTTTCGATTTCGATTCGCAAATCGACCGCACCAACACGGGAAGCCTCAAGTGGGACAAGTATCGGGACCGCGACGTCCTGCCGTTTTGGGTGGCGGATATGGATTTCAAGTCGCCGCCTGCGGTGCTCGATGCGCTGCACCAGCGCGTGGACCACGGGGTATTCGGCTATACGCTGGCTACGGATGAGGCGGTCGAGGCCGTCTTGAGCTATCTGGAGCGCGTTCACGGCCTCCAGGCCGAGAAGGAATGGCTCGTCTGGATGCCCGGTCTCGTGCCGGCCCTGAACGTCAGCGCGGCCGCCTATACCAAGGAGGGGGAAGAGATCCTCACCTGCACGCCCGTCTATCCGCCGTTCCTCAGCGCCCCGGTCTGGCGCGACCGGGTGCTCAAGACCGTCGATCTCAAGATCGAGAGCGGCCGCTACACCTTCGATTGGGAGGCACTGGAAGAGGCCGTGACGCCGAGCACGCGCGTTTTCATCCTCTGCAATCCCCACAATCCGGTGGGCCGCGTCTACACGCGTGAGGAGTTGGAGAAAGTGGCCGAGTTCTGCGAACGCCACGATCTGGTGTTGCTGTCCGACGAGATCCATTGCGACCTCCTCCTCGAACAGGGAGCCAAGCACACGCCGATGCTCAAGCTCGGGGAAGAGACCGCCAAGCGCACGGTGGCGATGTATGCGCCGAGCAAGACCTACAACCTGCCGGGCCTCGCCTGCGCCTTTCTGGTCGTGCCGGACGCCGGGATCCGCAACCGCTACAAGCTGTGTGCGCGGGGCTACATAACGGAGGTCAACAGCTTCGGTTACACGGGCTGCGCTGCGGCCTATAACCACGGTGAGCCTTGGCGTCAGGAGCTGCTGCAGGTGTTGCGCAACAACCGCGACCGCCTCTATTCCTTCGTGCGCCAGATGCTGCCCGAGGTCAAGATGTACCCGATGGAGGCCACCTACCTGGCCTGGATGGACGTGCGCGCACTCGGCCTCGACAACCCCGTGGCGCACTTCGAGCAATACGGGATCGGTCTCAGCAATGGCGCGGATTTCCGCGCGCCTGGCTTCCTGCGCTTCAATTTCGGTTGTCCGCCCGCGATGATGGAAGAGGGGCTGACGCGCCTCAAGGCGGCCTACGACGCCGCCATCGCCCAGCCGGTTTCTTGACGGGACCCTCAGTTTTGCCTACGAAAAAGCCGAGACGCAGATCGTGTCTCGGCTTTATTTTAGGCAAGTAGTGGAGGCCTTAATGTGCGCAGCAAGAGTCGCCGGTGGCCGCGGTCTTGCTGGGCCGGAAACGTTGCACCAGCGGCCAGGCCAGCAGGGCGATCAGGCCGACGCCGAGGACGTGCTGCCACCAGGCGGGCTGCAGGTTCAGGTCGTGCACGTGGCCGATGACGTTCCAGTGCCCCATATCGACGATCAGGGCTGAAATCCAGGCGATGACCGTCAACGCGCCGATGTAGAGGACCGTCGAGCGCGTGCCGATCAGGTGGCGCAGGGCAATGACCGTAGCGATATTCGTAGCTGGCCCGACAATGAGGAAGATCAGGACCGCCCCTGGAGAGAGGCCCGCCGCCAGCAGTGCCACCGCCAGCGGAATCGAGCCGGTTGCGCAGACGTAGAGGGGCAGGCCCACCACGGTTGCGGCAACGTATTCCATCCAGCCGCTGCCGATGTATTGCTCGAGTGCGCCACTCGGCAGCAGCACCGTCAATACACCCGCCAGAACGAAGCCGACGAGCAGGGAGGTAGAAAGGTCGCGCGGCAGGGTCAGAAACCCGAAGCGGAAGCCCTCCGCCCAGGCGAAACGCGGCCCTTCGCCTTCGTGGGAATCTTCGTGCGAGCAGCAGCAGGACGAAGCTGCCGCCGGTTCTTCGTGGCTACAGCAGCCGTGGGGCTGCTCCTCTGCGGTGTGACTGCAGCACGCGTGCGCTTCCTTGGCTTCGGCTTCGCCGCTGCAGCCGCATCCCTGGGTCGCCTCCTGCTCGTGGCAGCAGTCGTGCTCGGGCGCCTCCGCCTCTGCATGACTGCAACAGCAGCTGTGCGCCTCTTCTTTCGCCTCATGGCCTCCGCAGCAGGCGTGCGTTTCTGCGGCCTTTTCATGGCTGCAGCAGCCTTCCGGTTCATCCTGGTCGGCTTCCTCCACCGGCTTCGGATCTCCAAAGGTGTCGACCAGCATACCGGTCACGAGACCGCTGACGGAAGCGACGAGCACGCGGACCCCGGCAAAGGGCCAGCTGATCATGCCCGCGGTCGCGAGGATACTGTCGACGCCGGTTTGTGGCGTGGAGGAGGTGAAGGCCGCCGTGGCCCCCGCACTGCCACCCTGCCGCCGGATGCCGGCTGCGACGGGGATGACACCGCAGGAGCACAGGGGCAGGGGCACGCCGATGAGGGTCGCTTTGACGGTTTGCCAAAGGCCGCGTTTGCCCAGGTGCTCTTTCACCCAGCTCTGCTTCACCACGGCGTGTAACAGGGCGGCTATGGCAAAGCCCAGCCACAGGTAGGGCGCCATCTCGGCCACCAGATTCCAGGTGCCGCTGAGGAAGGTGCTGACCCAATTCATGCGGCTATTCTAAACCCTGGACCTTACTACAGGGTCAAGCCTGAGCTGCGTGTTCGATGGGATCGCCCGCCAAAGTGCGCGCAATGGGGCAGGTTTCCGCCGTGCCTTCGCCCGGGCAGGCTTCGAGCAGCCCTTGCAGGGCGTCGCGCATCCGCTGGAGGTCGTCGATCTTTTCCTGGATATGCTGGAGCTTTTCTTCGACCACGTGGTGGTAGTCGGCCGCGTCGCTGTTCTCATCTTGCCGCAAGGCCAGCAATTCGCGGATTTCCTTCAGTGAAAAGCCGAGCGCCTTGGAACGTTGGATGAAGGCCACGCGGTCGGTCGCCTGTTGGGTGTAGGCCCGGTATCCGTTGCTCAGGCGGATCGGCTGGGGCAACAGCTGCTCTTTCTCGTAAAAGCGCAGCGTCTCGACGGTCACACCCGTCTGTCTGGCCAGCTGGCCGATGGTCAATCGCTCCATGTCTCCACAGTTTATGCTGCGTGGGGCCAATCGCAAGCCGTAGGGTGGGGCACGCACTTCCGACGCTTTAAAAGAGAAAGAGGGAGACTGTAGGTACAGTCTCCCTCCCTTTGACGCACAGGTAATGTTTTGAGAGAGCGGTGGAACCGTGAAAGGACTACTGGCTATCTGCCGCCCTCTCCACTTGAGCCAAGTAGTCGGCCACATAACCCAGTGGCTTGATGTCCTGTGCCTGGCGCAAATAGCGGGCGGCCTGGGCGAACTCGCGTTGGCCGACCTTGATGCGGGCGAGCGCGAGCAGGGCCGAGTGGCGGAACTCGTCGAGCTTGGCGGCTTGTTCCGCGTAGTAGGTGGCCTTGGTGAGGTCCTCGGTCTTCTGGTAGTAGTCGACCAGCGAGATCAGGGCGCGTCCGTTCATCGGGTCGCGATCCACGACCTGCTCGAGCATCTGCGCGGCCTTTTCGTCCTGATTGGTGCCCAGGGCGATCTTGGCCTGCAGGTTGAGCAGCTCGAGCTGCTGATCCTCGTTGAGGTTCTGGCCGGCCTCGGTGTTGCTGTAGGCCTCCATCAGCTTGTCGGCCTCTTCGTAGTTACCGCGGGAGGAGAGGGAGTATCCGACCCGGAAGACGCGGTCGGGCTTCACCTCGCCGGTCTCGAGCGCATCCCCATAGACTTCCACGGCTTGCGAGAGCAGGCCCTCGTTTACGTAGATGTCGCCGAGCAGCATCATGGACTGCGGCTTGGCCTTGCCCAGTTGGCGCACGATCTCGAGGTTGGCGGCGGCGAGCTCCGGCTTTTCCATCGAGAGGAACTCGTTGGCCTGGAGCATCCACCATTCGGGATTCTCCGGGTCGCTCTCGATGAATTCGTAGAGCATGGCCACGGCCTCTTCGTGCTCTTGCTGCGCAGTCAGGCACTTCAGCTTGCCCAGCTTCCAGTCCTTGCTGTCGGGCTGGAGCATGATGGCCATGCGGTAGGCGTCCAGAGCGGTGGCAAACTTGCCCTCGTTCATGTAGCAGTAGCCGATCAGGCCGTAGAGCGTGCCGTCACCGGGCTTGATCTCCATCGCCTTCTGCAGGTGCTTGAGACCTTCGGACCAGTTGCCTTGATTGACGTAGCTGCGGCCCAGGTTGACGTAGGCGCGGTAGAAGTTCGGGAACTTCTTGATCGCGGTCTCGTAGGCGTCGATCGCCGGGTCGAGCTGCTGCTTCTGGTAGTAGAGGTTCCCGAGGATGAAGTCGAAGGCCGCGCTGGACTGCGGCGTAATCCCGCGCTTCAGGGCCGCAATGGCGCCATCGACGTCCTGGGACTGGATCAGCGGCGTGATCTCTTCGAAGAGTTGCTTCTCATCCAGAGAGATTTCCGGGCTCACCTCGGTATCGACCCCATAAGAGCCCATGAAGCGCTCACGGAATTCCGGGTTGTCCCAGCTGTTCTCCGAGAGGGGGAAGAGTTGCCCCTGCACGCTGCCGATCGACAGCGTGGCGAGGGCAAGGGTGCTAAACGTGCGAAAGTGACGAATCATTATTCTAGAAAAGTTACCATTTAAGTTCGAACGGGAGGATGTAGCGGGCGCTTACGGCCTGCCCACCTTTCATGGGCTTGGTGTAGCGCTGGCGTTCCAGGTAGGCGACGAGAGCCTGGGCGAGTTCCGGCGGGTTGGACTCGATGACTTCACCCACGCGGACGGTGCCGTCCGGGTTGATGATCACCACCACTTTGGCCGAACCGGGCGTCCGGTTCTGGCGCATGCGCGGCGGCGCATCGAATTGCTCATCCGTCAGGCGGCGCGGCTTTTCGTCGAGCTCGGCAATGTCGAAGAGTTGGATGTCCTGCAGCGTGTCTTCGCTGCTGACCTGGCTCACCTCTCCGAGGCCGAAGTCCCCGGCCAGGGCTCCACCAACGCCAGGATTGATCGCCATGGACAGTTGGTTGAGGGAGAGGTTCATGGGCGGCGGCGGCAGCGATACGTCAAACTGGCGCACCGTCATCTGATCCTGCTTGCCCCCCGTAATCGACTGAACGAAGGGCACCAGGATGAGCATGGCTGCGACCCCCAGGATCGAGAGTACGAAGCCGCCTGGAGCGTATTTGCCGATTTTGGGCGCCTGGTATCCACGCCACGTGAAGGACTTTTGTGAAGGCATGTCTGTTTTGCCGGCCCGCGTAGTGGCCTTCTTTGGGGCCGTTGCGGTGGTGGTACTCATGGCCTTAGACCTCGTCGGTTGAGATGCTGATGTCTTCGGCGCCGGCCAGCTTCAATTCGTCCAGCACGCGCACGGTCAGGTCGGTCGGGACCGCCTTGTCCACTTGCATGATGACGGGCATCTTTTCGTTGGCCAGGAGCTGTTTGACGACGGAGCGCACCCCGGTGAGGCCGACTTCTTTGCCGCCGTAGACGACTTGGCCCTTTTCGGTGATGGCAATGAGGATGCTGTTTTTCTGCAGATCGCTGGCAGAGGCTGCCTGTGGCTTGTCGACCTCCACCCCGGTCTCCTCGACGAACACGGTGGTGACGATGAAAAAGATCAGGAGGATGAAGACCATGTCGATCAGAGGTGACATGTTGATTTCATCACTCTCCGCCTCTTGTTCGATAACTGAACGACGGTTTTTCATGGGAATCTATGCTGCGGGTTGAGACTTTTCCTTGTTCTGGCGCTCAAACTTGATCGCCGTAAGGATTTCGAGCTGCGTGAAGAAGTGATCGATCTCGTTCATCTGCTTCTTCAGGAAGGTCACCGCCACGTAGCCGGGGATCGCGAACACGAGGCCGGTCTGGGTGGTGATGAGGGCTTCCGAGATGCCGCCGGCCACGAAGTCGATCGTGTTGCCGCCGGTTGCGACCGAGAGACTCAGGAAGGTCTTGAGCATCCCCATCACGGTACCGAGCAGACCCGTAAGCGGGGCGGCACCGAGCAGGATGTTGGCGAAGACGATCCGGCGCTGGACCGGGGGGATGGTGGCCTCGCGGATTTCCGCGAAGCGCAGGCGGACGTCGGACGTCGTGCGGCACCCCTCCTGGCTGTAGCGAATGATCTCGCCTAGCTTGCCTTTGGCTTCTTCCGGGCGATCGACCCAGTGCCCGTATTCGTTCGGGTCGTTTCTGAAGTAGCTGTTGGCCAGCAGGTGAAGAAACAATTCGCCGAGCACCAGGTAGATCATCAGGCCGAGGATCGCCAGGGGGATCATCAAAGGCCCCCCGGCCATCCAGATCTCGATGACCTGATTGATGAGTTCTTGTGGTGAGAAGGACATGGTGTCGGGCCAGGTGAAGGGTTAAGCGACCGTCGTCTTCTTGTCGGTGCGCAGCGCCTTCACGCCGTTGCCGAAGCTGATCGCCATACCTTCCATCGTGCCGAGGTAGCCCTTGGCGTAGCGGGAGAGGAAGGCGTAGAAGAGCACGGCCGGGATGGCCACGATCAGACCGAATTCGGTGGTGATGAGCGCTTCCGAGATGCCGCCGGAGAGTGTCTTGGCATCGCCCGTGCCGAAGATCTTGATCATGTTGAAGGTATTGATCATGCCCGTCACGGTGCCGAGCAGACCCAGCAGCGGGGAGACGGCGGCGGTCACGGAGATGAAGGGCAGCAGGCGCATGACCTTGGGCTGCGTCTCCACGATGTTTTCGTAGAGCATTTCTTCGAGCAGCTCCGGATCGCGGTGGTAGTTCTTCACGCCGGTTTGCAGCAGCTTCCCGGGAGGGCCCTGCACGCTGTTGGCGATGCGGTTGGCTTCTTCGACCTTGCCGTCATGCAGCGCCGCCAGGATCTCGTAGGTGAGGGTGGGCTTGGGCTTGGGCAGGGTGAAGAGCTCGAAGCACTTGAAGAGGGCCACGAGGATGGAGAGCACGGCGAACCCGATGATGGGCCAGACCCACACCCCACCTTTGCCGACCTGGTCGATCAGCGTTTCCTTGGTGGAGGCCACGGCGGCGGCATTGCCGAGCGTGGAGTCGGTCGGCATCAGGCCGGAACCGCTTTGGGCGACGCTGGCAATCTGGCCGTCAAACGCGCCGTCTTCGATCGACACCACGGTGGGTTGATCGGACTGGCCGCGCTGGGCGCCACCGGCGATCGCGCCGTTGTCGCTGGCGAAATAGGTTACCGGCCCGAAGAGCACGAACTTGCCGTCGACGAGCGTGCCGTTGGGGGCCACCGCCTGACCTTGGATCAGCGTGCCGCCTAGCAGGCGGTCCACGCGGTCGAGGCCGGCGCCGATCACTTCCAGCTGCGCGCCGATCTTGTCGGCCGAGCTGTTGGAGGGGGACTCCATGGCGGCCAGGGACTCATCGAAGAGGTCCTGGTAAAGCGGGATCTCCGCGGCATCCGCCCGGGTCTCGAGGCTGCGGGCATACTCGGACGTAAGGTTGGCCAGGTAGTCCATCTCCTCGCGGCGGGACTTCACGTTTTGCTCGAGCGTGGCCACATCGGTGCGACCGTTGTCGCGCAGGCGCTGGGCGCGGTCCGCCTCACGGCGAATCGTCTTCAGCTCATCGACGAGGCTTTGGCGCTCGCGGGCGAGAGGCAGCTTCTCCTCCTTGATCTCGCTTTCGACATCGGCGAGTTCGGAGAGCGCATTTTCAAGTTTGGTCTCGGCCTTCTGGTGGGCTTCCTGCCAGGCGGAGGACTGCCCGAAGGCAGTCCCCGACAAGCAGACCAAACCAAGGACCAATGAAGAAATGATTTTTCGGGACATCTTTGGAAAAAGGGAGGTTAGTCGATGATTTCGTAGGGCACGCTGACGTAGTCGGCTTCGACCGAGCGGTCGTAGACGGCCACCAGACGGGTAATTTGTTCGGCTGCGTCGGGCTTCACCGTCCAGGTCCAGCCATCCGGGCCGGGCTTGCCGACACCGGCATAGGCACCCTCAGGATCGGTGAAGAAGGCACCGCCGAGGCCGAAATACAGCGTGGTCACCTCGGCCGTGGAGCCATCATCCAGCTCCTGCACGTCGGTCTCCTTGGTTACGACGCCGTTGAACTTGTCGATCTCGTTGAGGATCGCCACGACGTTCTGGGTGCGGACAGAGAGGGAGACATCTTCGGCATCTTCCTCACTCTGCGGGATGCGGCTGAGCGGCGTCTTGATCATCCGCTGCAGGGGCTTGGGCAGGCGCGGGGAGAGGGCGATCAGCTGCTTTTCGTAGGCAGCGACCTTGTCGGCAATCTTGCCTGAGGTCTCCTGCAGCTTTTCCTTTTCCTCGACGAGTTCGGCACGCTGCTTCTCCGCTTCGCCGGCGGATTCCTCCGCCTCCTGGATTGCGGATTGGAGCGATTCCTTCTCCTCCTTCAGGGCCTTGATCGAGTCCTGCAGGATCTCCTTTTCGAGATCCCACTCGTTGACCTCGCTGGAGATGCGCTTCTCCGTCGAGACCCATTGCTGGATCAGGTCCTGGGTTACTTTTGCGTTTTCCTGCGCGTGGAGCGGTGTGGCGATCGCCGCCACCGCCAGCCATGGCAGCCATTGGTGAGTTACTTTTTCCATATCTGCTTCGAACGGTTCCAGAGAAATAAACAAGGGAGAACGTCAGCTACGTTCGTGGCGCTCGGCCTTGGCTATCGTCTTGGTTAAAGGGGAGGGGAGTGGGGTTGGAACCCACTCCACCTCCGTTGATCGCAGCGTGCTTCCCGATGATGAAAGCGCGGAAGTGACAGATTAGAAGTCGATCTCGGCGACGAAGTAGATGTTACGTCCACGGTCAGCGATCACCGTGCCATCGGTGTCGTTATACGAGGTCGTGTACCAGGCTTCTTCATCGAAGACATTGTCGACATTCAGAGAGAGCTTCAGCCCATCAAAGGTGCTTTCCATCGGAGCCTTCCAGGTAATGCCCGTGTTAATGAGCACGTAGTCCGGAATCTCTTGAGTGTTCAGCGTATTGATGTAGACGCTGTCGTAGTACTTACCGCCGAGGCGCAGATCGAAGTCGCCGATCGAGTAGCTCGCATCCAGGTTGAAGACGATGAGCGGCGTATTGCCGAGGTCCTTGTCTTCACTGTTTTCGTAGAGCAGGTAATCGTCGTCCGGATCCGACGGATCTTGGTCCGGGTTCGGCAGCGTGTACCAAAGATCGTTGTCTTGTTCGGTGTCGGTGGTGCCCGAGTAGAGGTCTTCGGAGAAGGTGGTCTCTTGCAGGGCCAGGGATCCGATCAGGCGCAGGTTTTCAATCGGCGTGCGCCAGTCGAAGCCCAATTCCACCCCGAGGGAGTCCACACCGCCGACATTGCGGTAAGTGGTTTGGCCGGTGGTGAAGGAAGAGTCGCCAGGGGGCGAGGGCACCGCCAGAATACGGTCTTCATACTTGATGTAGTAGACCGACATCGAGGTCTGGATCGTGGAGCCCGAGTAGCGGATACCGAGATCGTAGTTCTTGGCGTATTCCGGCGAGAGGGCCGCGTTGAAGCCAGTGGCATCGGCCAGGGTGCCATGGTCCGGCGCGGACATGTTCTCGGAATAGTTGCCGAAGATTTCGACGGTGTCGGTCAGCTCGAAAGTGGCACCGAGTTGCGGCAGGAACTCATCCTTGTAGGTCACCTCCCGGAATTCGCTGGTGTTCTCCCGCCAATTGGCGTTGGAGAGCATGCCTTCGAGGGAGCGTTCGACCTTCAGGTACTTGAAGCCACCCGTTACCGTCAGACGATCATTCAGGAAGCTTTGCGAGTCCTGGATAAAGCCCATGTAGACATCGCTATCGAACCACCGGTTGTAGTTGTTGAACAGCGGCTGATCATAGGCGAACCAGCTGGTGAGGCCACCGCCGACCAGATTGTAGTTCGGGCGATTGGCACCATGGCGGTCATGGTCATACCAGCCACCGACAACCAATGTATTGCTCGGGATGATCTCCCACTCCATCGAGAGGGTGAGGCCGTAGCGGCTGCCGCCGAAATCTTCGTCACGGCCGGTGCGGCCGGGGATGCCGGGTTGCGGGTTTTCCGCGGTGGAATCAGGCGTGACCACGGCATGATCGTCGCCATACTCTTCCACGACGTTGCCCTCCATATCGATGGCTTCGCCCTGATCGTTGTAGAGCAGCTTGGGCCAGATGTCGGTGCGGTCGGGGTCGTAGCTGTAGCCGAGGCGGATTTCGCTCTCAGCGGCATCCTTGTCGACACCCCACAGGCCGTAGTTGTTCTTTTCCTGATAGTAGGTGTTGCCGGAGAGCTTGATGTTATCGGTAACGTCGAGTTCGCCGACAAGGCGGGTAAACTGGTCGATACGACCGTTGCGCCACTTGTCGAAGTAAATGGCATTCACGCCGTCGCCCGGGCCTTCATCTGGATCGATGTAGGCAGGCGGGCCATAATTGCGGCCCGCATCCGAATAGTCGCCCATGTCCCAGCGGTCAGGCTGCCAGAGCGTGCCGGTGTCCGTCGTCGTGGTGAAGGTTTCTTCCTCCCCCTCACCATTGATGCGGGTATCGACGTAGAGCGTATTACCGCTCTCGTCGGTGTAATTGGTGAAGGGCGAATACTCCTGATAGCCGTGGGTCGCCAAGACATAGAGCCAGGTGTCCGTGGCCATGTCGTAGTCCGACGGGCTGCCGTTTTCGAGGGCGTTCCACTCCGCATACGAGATGGACGCGGTGTCATAGTCGTCCCGGTCGTTGTAAGCGTATTGGAGGCTGAGGAAGCCCTTTTCGAACTCGTAACGTGTTACGATGTCCATGTGCTTACGATGAGACTTCTTCGGAACCCCTTTGGTCTTGAAGGAGAAGTCCGAACCGCTGACGTAAGCGGTCAGGCCGGGCAGGATCTCGCCGGTATCGTAACGGGCGAAGACGCGCTCGGCATCAAAATCACCGCGGGTGTACTTGATCTTGGCGGCGGGTTCTTCCGACGGCATGCGAACGCGATACTTGATGGAGCCGCCGAGCGCTTCATACGCTGGGGTCGTCAAGTCGCCGGCGCCTTGAGATACGTCGATTCCGCCGATGTTTTCGTTATCGATCACACGCGTGGCGCGGGTGCCATAGCGGGGGTCGTTGGACCCCATGGGCACGCCGTCTACCGTCACGGCGACCTGGTCGATACGGAACGAGCGGAGGCGAATGTCGGTGCCGAACTCATAAAAACCGAACGGGTCGGTCGTCGCGACATTCACGCCAGGGAGAACATCAATCGACTTTTCCAACGAGAGACCTGGAAGAGAGGTTTCCAGATCTTCGATGTTAAGAGAGTTCGTGGCACGTGTTTCACCGCGGCCGATGGCGGTGAACGTGTCTAGAGTCTCGAGCTCCTGAGCTTGAGCTACGTGGCCAGCACCCAACAAGAGGCCGAGTGTGCTGACGACGGCGAGACGACGTGAGCAGGAACCAATCCGGCGCGGGGCGCCTTGGGATTTGGCATGAGCAGAGCTATGAGCCCCCGGGACCGGGGCTTCCAGATTTAAGTGGGACATCTTTTTTAAGTGTTTGGTTAGCTACGGAGATCGAAGCTGTCCCCGGGAGGTGCAGAAGGTGTGCCAAACCCTACAGGTGAGTTCCCTCTGCTCACATTTCGCCGCTCAGAGAAGTATCATGCCGTTTAATGACCATTATTAAACAGTAGGGTGATTTTAGGCAGATGGTATATACCCTGCTCAAGCCGCACCGCCGTCCGTGTGCGACGGCTCAACATTTGAACAAGATGTCCCTGCTTCCTTCTTATAGAACTGTCACCTGTCTGTTGGGCTATAGCCTCATGTGCCATATGCTGCCCGGCCAGACGCCTCAGGTGACGGACGACAACGCGGCGACCGCTTCCGCCGAACGCTCTGACCCGGATGAGGAAACACTATCGGACGATGCCGAGAGTGTCCAAAATTTGCCAGTAGAGCCCAATTCCGGCGGTAGCGCCAATGAAAGCCCGCGCGAGCGCGGGCGTGTGCTGCAAAAGAGAAACCCGATTGCTTCCGAGTATCAGTCCTTTGGCGAAGTTGGCCTTGGCAGCGCTGCCGATGGCGACGGCGAGGGCGTGGACTACCGCGCCTTCTTTCCGCGCAGTCAGTTGGTGGGCCGTCCAGACAGCCTCACCGCCGGTATGAACTGGAACTACAACCACCTCTCGGGCTCCAGCGCCTGGGGTGGCAGCCTGAAGGGGGTGGTGAGCCTGGTCCCGGGGGAGGCGAGTGTCGCCTTTCAGGTCAATTCCTCCGCGGCCGACCGCGCCGTGGAGCATTATCAGGCCTACTGGTCCAATATGGACGATGGCTCCGGCTATTTCCTGGATCGCCCGCGCTACTCGCAGGACTTGATCTACACGCGCGACAACCGTTACAGCGCGCAGCTCGAATGGGCGCCGACCGCCAACCAGACCTTCTACCTGCGCGGTTTCTACCAGGACTACTACGATCGTATGTATCGCAACCGCCTGGAACTTCAGTTCGGCAGTGGCGACTTCGAAGCCCTGGAATACGAGGGAGATACGGTGACGGAGGGTGTCGCGACGAACGCCAAGACGAGGCGTTATTTCGGCGACACCATCACCGAGCGCCAGCGCTACCGCCTCATGGCGGGCGGCGAGACCCGTGCCGACTGGGGCAGTATCAGCTACTCGGTCTACTACCACAAGTGGGACCTCAGCGACATGTGGTGGGACTGGAACTTCAACGACGAGGGCATCGACATTCAATACGATGCGACGGATCCCGCGTTCCCGACCTACACGGTTTTGAGTGGCGAGGACTTTAATAACACAGACACCGCTGCCTTTACCAGTCTGCGCCTGCATCCGACCGAAACCAGCGACGAAGATTTTGCCGGACGAACGGATGTTGAGTACCGCGTGGACAATTTCGCGCAACCGATCTGGGTCTACTCGGGGTTGTTGCACCGCCAGAAGGAGCGCAACAATGGCGAACAGCGCGACGTCTACAGTTACGTGGATGGCAGTCGCTTTACGCTGACCGACGTGGGGCTGACCGGAGATCCCGGTTTGATTGTGCGGGATCATTTTGATCAGCCGCAAGGACTGGCTCCGACCTCGGCGGCCAACTTCTTTTATTCGAATCCCGATTTGTTCGACTATCAGGAAAATTCTTCCCTGCTAGAATCTTACCAGCAGAGCTATACGGCCAAGGAAGCCGTCACCGGTGGCTACCTGTTGCTGGCTTCGGCCTGGGAGCAATGGAATGTATCCGTGGGATTGCGGGCCGAGCGGACGAAAACGGACAGTACCGGAATTGTGCTCGTCCCGGAATCCCTCAACGATCCGGAAGAGGGAACCGAGGTGGATCGCATCATCGTCGACCCGAACGAACCATCCGAGAATACGGTGGTAAAGGAGCTTTCGGCGGACAACGATTACTGGAATTACCTGCCTTCGCTGCAGGTGGATTACGAGCTGGATGAGCAATGGACATTCCGCGCGGCGTGGTCACAAGTACTCATGCGCCCGCAATATTATGACATCGTCCAATACCGCCGGGTCAGCTACCCTACGCGCACCATCAGCGAGGGCAATCCCAGCCTGGAACCCACGCGGATCACGCAATACCAAATCGGGGCAACCTATGAGACCCCGACCTGGGGCGCCTTCGGCCTTGAGCTTTATTACCTGAAGATCAAGGACTTCTTCTACGGTGCCGCTGGAACGGAATACCTCGATGGCAAGGAGTTTTCGGTCAGCCGCGTCGAAAACGGCGACGAAGGCTACATTCAGGGCTTTACCGTTCAGTGGGACAAGCAGTTCCAGCTGAGCGAAACCTGGCAGATGGTCAATTCTTTCGGCTACACGTATTCGGATCACGAGGCCGAAATCTCCACCGAGACGCGGCCCAGCGAGAAAATCTGGGTGCCCGGTCGGTCAGAGCACCTCTTCCAGGGCAGCATCTCGTTTCAGGATCCGCAGACGCGCATCACGCTGGGCTACGCTTATCAGAGTGAAGCTTTGGACGACGTGGGCGAAGAAGCGGGACGTGATACCTATCGTGAAAACGTCATCTCCTTCGATGCCTCTGTCAGTCGCCAGTTTGGCGAACATTGGCGCCTCGGCGTGCAAGCCTACAACTTGCTGGATTCGCCCGAGCGCAGCTACATGGGCGACGAGCTCCGCAAGACGAATAACCAATATAGCCTCTGGTATGGCGTAGTGAGTGCTGAATACAGCTTTTGAACCTGCCCATGCCCCGCGTGCGTCTCTGGCATCTGTCGCTGCAGCAAGGTCTGCTCTCTCTGCAGGCTCAGGCTGCGTGGCTTCTGGTGCCGCTCTGGGGCGCACAGGCCGGCTGGAACTTGAGAGAAACCGGTTGGGTGTTGGCGGCGCAGGCCGTCGGCACAGCCTTGGGGTCGATTGGTGCAGGTATTCTGGCTGCCCGCTGGGGGGCTGGTCGCGTCGTGCGGCTGTCCTCCTGGCTGGTGGCTCTTTTTTTACTCGCGCTCGCTCTGCCGGTGGAGGGGGCGTTGTTTTGGGCGGCCATGAGAGCCTGCGCCGGCTGCTCCCTGGGGCTCAGCCGCGGACTGGTGCCGATGGTTGCCGTCAACGGTGAGGATCGCCCGCAAAAGTCGTTGGCGCTCTCGACGGCCGGCTACATTGCGGGGCAGGCGGCCGGCCTGCCGCTCGCGATGTTGATCGGCAGCACCGTCTCGGCTACTTTTGTGCTGGCTGCGCTTGGCGTGCTGCTGGCGGTTTCGACGCTCTTCCTCGGTTTGCCCTCTGGCAGGCGCGAAGGCGAGGCTGCGTCCTTGCGGCGATTGGGAAGCCAGATCCTGCATGAGCTGCAGACGCCTTCCACCTTGGGCACCGTCAGCCTCTACGCGGCTTCGTTCGCGATCGGGGGCGCCTTGCTTGGCTATTTGCCGCTGTGGTGGACGGAAGAGCAACTTCGCGACTCCAGCACCCTGGCCGTCTGGCTGTCCCTTGGCGGGGCGATTCAGGCGGGGCTGCTGGTTTTGCTCGGGCAATTACAGGTCGAGCGTTCCGTGGTCCGCCGTATCGGCGGCTGGATGTTTGCCTCCGGCCTCGTCTGTCTCACCGGGCCTCTGTTCTGGCAGATGAGCCCGTATGCCGCCGGCTTCTGGCTGCTGATGATGCTCGTAACGCGGGCTGGTCGGATTCCGGCCATCCAGGAGAGTCTCTTTTGTCACGGTGATCCGGGCCGCCAGGCAATCCGTCTCAGCCTCTGCTATGGCATGGCCGAGCTGGGGAGGGCAGTGGGCGCGACGGGCGCAAGCTGGGTCTATCCAAGCTCAGGCTATGCGGGGGTCACCGTCGCGGCGGGGCTGCTGGCGGTCGTGGCACTCGGCGCGTTGCCGTGGTTGTCCCACACCCGTCAGCTGGAGGTGTTTCAGAAAAGCACGCCCACCTCGGAATAAAGAAGCGACAGAAGATGTCCCGAAAAACTGCAACAACCTTATCCGAGGCGGCGCGTAAGGTGATTTTATTCAATCTGGTCAAAAATCAACCGAAATCGAACCCTAACGCGGGCTCAACTGTTTACTTTTATTCAGATCGACAGAATCCGGGTCCGCTTCAGGCAAAAATCTTCCGCATCGCGCGTTCGCAGGCTGCCATTTCCTTGCGGTTGCCGATGCTGGTGCGGCACCAGTCCTCGTAGGGAGGGAAGGGGCGACCCACGATGAGACCTTCTTCCTTCATCGCGGCCTCGTAATCGCGGATTGGCATTTTGATTTCGTGGAAGACGAAATTGCCGTAAGAGGGTGTATATTTCAGGCCAAGCTCCTGCACCAGTTGAGTAAAGCGTTCCCGCTCTTCGCGGATCAGGCGTCGGGAGAGTTGATGAAAGCGGCGGTCGCGCAAGCTGGCCCGGGCGGCTGCGACGCCGATCCAGTTAGGGCTCGACATCTTGAAGTGTTCCAGGCGCTCGGCGATTTCAGGTGTAGTGACGGCGTAGCCCAGGCGATGTCCCGCCAGGCCGTGCATCTTGGAAAAGGAACGCCCGATGATCAGGGGCAGCCCTTCACGTACCAGCGGCACCATTGTCTGCTGGCGAAAGGTGTCGTCCAGATCCAGGTAGACTTCGTCGAGAAAGACGGTCGTGCCCGGCGTGATGCGTCGGATGAAGGTTTCGATTGCGCCCGGTTCGTGGCGCGTGCCGCTCGGGGTATCGGGGTTGCAGACGTAGACGAGGCTGGTAGAGGTGTCGACCTGGGCTGCCATGGCGTCGAGATCGTGCTTCATGTCCTTCTCGCGGTGGGGCACCCATTCGACGTGCGCGCCCAGCTTTTCGGCGCACTCCATCAGCCAGAGGTAGGTGGGCTTGGTGGCGACCAGTTTGGCTCCCGGCTGGCCGTAGGCAAAGCCGGAGAGGCCGAGGATCTCGTCACAACCATTGCCGAGCACGATGTTCTCGCGCTGCACGCCTTCGATCGCGGCGATGTCGTCCCGCAGGATCGACTCTTCGCGCCACGGGTAGCGGCAGCTGTCGGGTGCGGCCTGGAAGATGGCCTGGGTGACGGCGGTCGAGGGGCCGTGCGGATTCTCGTTGCCGGCGAGGTTGATGTATTTCAGGTCCGGATAGCGGGCAATCAGGCTCGGCTCGGGCGCGGCGGCGGGTTCGGCAGCTGTAGTGGCCGCTTGGCCGGAGAGACGGCTGCCGAGGGCGCCAGCGATCAAGGTTCCGCCGGAGACCTGCAACCAGCGGCGTCGGGACATATTGGGAAGCTTCATGATGGGCTGCGATTGATACGGGAGAAATAAAAACGGCCGCCCTGGAAAAGGCGACCGTTCCTGACAACTGACACTTTTGCCTTAGTGCTATGAACAAGAAAAGCGGTCGCGTGGAGCTAGGCGGCAACCTTGCCGTAGTCTTTCATCACGCGTTCGAAGACTTCGAAGAAGACCTCCATGTCTTCTTCGGTGCTGATGCTGATGCGCGCCCAATCCATCATGGGCGGGAAGGGGCGACCGATCAGGATCTGCTCTTCGGCCATGCGCGGCTGGAGCTCTTCGATCGGCACGCCGGTGTGGACGAAGATAAAGCTGCCGTTGGGCTCGGCGTATTCGAGGCCCATCGCGTCAAAGCGCTGCTTCATCATTTCGCGCACATGGTTGTAGCTTTCGATGCTGTAGTTGTAGAAGTCCTTGTCCTGCAGGGCTGCCGTGGCGGCCACAGTGCTGAGGATCGACGGGCCGCCCATGTAGTAGGGCTTGAGCTTTTCGAGCGTTTCGGGCTGGGCGATACCATAGCCTACACGCAGACCGGCGAGTCCCCAGGCCTTGGAAAAGGTGCGGGAGACGATCAGGTTCTTGCGTTGCTTGACGAGCTTGACCATCGAGTTCTTTTCGACGCCGCCCGGGGCGAGGTCGAGATACGCCTCGTCGACGAAGATCAATACATCCTTCGGCGCGCCGAGGATGAACTGGGTCAACTCCACCGGCTTGGCCATCGTGCCCGTGGGATTGTTGGGGTTGCAGATGTAGACCACCGCCGTGTTTTCGTCGATCGCGTCCTTCATGGCGGGCAGATCGATGGCGTATGTGTCGTTGAGCGGCACGGTTTTGATTTCACCACCCTGTTGAGCGAAGGCATCGGTCAACTGTTTATAGCCAGGCGTGACGGTCACGACGTTCTTGTCGGGCGCCGCAAAGGCCATCGCGGTCATGAGCAGCACCGGGCCACTGCCATCGGTCTGGATGATGTAGTTGGCCGGCACGTCTTCGCGCGCGGCGAGCGCATTCTGGAGGTCGACGGCTTCCTGGCGGGCGTAGCGGTTACCGCCTTGCAGCTTCTGCATGATGGCCATCTGGGCCATCTGAGAGTAGCCGAAAGCGTTCTCGTTCATGTGGAGCGAGATCGGGCCGCGTTCCGCCTCGCTGTCGATCTCATGCTGCGCGAAGGCAGGAGCGGACACCAAAGCAAGAGCGGCGAGAAGGCTCGCGGGACGGAGCCAACGGAGGAGACGAGGATGCGATGAGAGACGGGACATCTTTTTTGGTGGTTGGTTGAGTTGAGCCAGAGCAAGCGCATCGAACCGGCGGGGCCGGTCGCACATTGCCCCTAAAAAACAGGCGCGAGCGGTGATCCGCGCGCGCCTGGCAATGAAAGGAAAGAGCGATTACGCCGCTATCTTGCCGTATTCCTTCATGACCTTTTCGAAGGTCTCGAGGAACACCTGCATTTCCTCTTCGGTGCCGATACTCACCCGGGCCCAGTCGAGCATGGGCGGGAACGGACGACCGATCTGGATTTGCTCTTCGGCCATGCGGGCCTGCAGCTCGTCGATCGGCACACCGGTGTGGATGAAGATAAAGCTGCCGTTGGGCTCAGCATACTCGAGGCCGAGCTCGTCGAGGCGGTCCTTCACCATCGAGCGGACGTTGTGGTAGCTTTCGACGCTGAAGTCGAAGAAGTCCTGGTCCTGCAGGGCGGCAGTGGCCGCCACGGTGCTGAGGATGGACGGGCCGCCCATGTAGTAGGCCTTCAGCTTTTCGAGCGTTTCGGGCTGGGAGATACCGTAGCCGATGCGCAGACCGGCCATGCCGAAGACCTTGGAGAAGGTGCGGGCGATGATCAGGTTCTTGCGCTGCTTGACCAGCTTGACCATGGAGTTCTTTTCCAGGCCGCCGGGGGCGAGCTCGAGATAGGCTTCGTCAACGAAGATCAACACATCCTTCGGCGCGCTCATGATGAACTGGGTGAGCTTGACCGGATCCACAATCGTACCCGTCGGATTGTTCGGGTTACAGATGTAGACGACTGCGGTGTTCTCATCCATCGCATCCTTGATCGCGTCGAGGTCGTACTGAAGGTCGTCGTTGAGCGGCACCTTCTTGACTTCGCCGCCGTGCTCCTGAAAGGCATTCGTCAGCTGGGTGTAGCCCGGCTCCACCGTCACGACGTTCTTGCCCGGTTCCGCGAAGGCGAGGGCGGTCATGACGAGAATCGGGCCGCTGCCCGGCGATTGGAGGACGTAGTTGGCCGGCACGTCTTCACGCGCGGCGATCGCGTTCTGGAGGTCTACGGCTTCCTGGCGCGGGTAGCGGTTGGCGCCCTGCAGCTTCTGCATAATGGCCATCTGGGCCATCTGAGAGTAGCCAAAGGCGTTCTCATTGCCGGAAATAACAATCGGGCTGCGCTCGGCGTCGCTGTCGATCTCGTGTTGGGCGAAGGCCGGAGCGGCCATCACTGCGAGGGAGGCCAACAGGCTGCTTACCCGGAGCCACTGCGGAAGACGGAAGTTTGTAGAATTGGTGGACATCTTTTCTGGTGTTATTGGAGAGATCAATTTGATCGTCCAAGCTTTGAGCAGAGGCAGTGCCAGTTGAGTCGCTAATGTTGAGTATTTGTTGAGGAAATCGCCCTGAGCGGTTTTTGGCACCCTTCCCGCTGCAGGGGTTTCTGTCCCGAACGCGGCTGCGTGGCCGCAACTGTATTACAACCAACTTCTGCTATATTTTTATGTCTGTTCCCACTCCCCTGACGCGACGCGAGTTCGTAATGCGCCTCGGCGGCGGTGCCCTGGCTGGCCTGACGGCGCTGGGGCTGATGTCGCGAGCCAGTGGCCAGGGAGTCCCGCTCAATGGCCTGACTCCGGTCGACTCCAGCAAGCGCAAGAAGGTCATCATCCTCGGTGGTGGAATTGCCGGTATGACAGCGGCTTATGAGCTTGAGAAGCTCGGAATCGACAGCGTGATTCTCGAGCCGCGTGCCAAGGCTGGCGGCCGCTGCATGACGATCCGGAAGGGCGATGTAGTCGAAGAGACCAATGGCTTCCGCCAGGTCTGCCAATTCGATGAAGGTCAGTTCCTGAATCCGGGCCCGACGCGCTTCCCGCAGTGGCACGTGACGATCGACTATTGCCGCGAGCTGGGCGTCGACATTCACCCGTTTGTCAACTTCAACGAAAACGCCTTCCTCTATACCGAAGGGGATGGTCTTGGGCCCTTGAGTGGCAAGCGGATGCGTATCCGAGAGGCCAAGGCCGACTTGCGTGGTCAGGTGGCCGAATTGCTCGCCAAGGTCGTCGACCAGGACAAGCTGGATGAGCCGCTGACGGCCGAGGACAAGGAGCGTCTGCTCGACTTCCTGACCTACGAAGGCGACCTCAGCCGTGGCTACCGCTATACGGGCAGCGAGCGCCGGGGCTTCAAGGTGTGGCCGGGCGGCGGCACCCAGGAGGGTGAGCTGGGCGAGACCTATCGCTTCGACGAACTACTTCAGTCGGAAGTCTGGAAATTTTTCCACCGGGCAAATGAGTACGAATACCAAGCTCAAATGTATACACCGGTGGGTGGAATGGATAATATTGCACAGGCGCTGGCTAAACATGTGAGTGATAAATTAATCCTGGGTGCCCGCGTAAAAGAATTTCGTCACGCCAACCCGGGGATCCGTGTCGTCTACGAACAGGATGGCGAAGAAAAGACCCTCACCGGCGACTACGGCATCGTCACCATCCCGCCGACGATCCTGCGCAAGCTGCCGAACGACTTCTCTCCGATGCTGAAGAATACGCTCAACATCGTGCCCTTCCAGAACAGCGCGAAGATCGGCCTCCAGTTCAAGCGCCGCTTCTGGGAGGAAGACGATCGCATCTTCGGCGGGGTCAGCTGGACGAACCTGCCCACGGGCGAGCTCTTTTATCCCAGCACCGGCTTCCTCGGGAAAAAGGGCGTGATGGTCGGCTACTACATTTACGGCCCGAAGTCCGACGAACTGAGCCGTACCAAGCCGGAAGACCGGATCGAGTTTGCGCTCAAGAACGGCGAGAAGGTCCACCCGCAGTACCGCAAGGAATTCGACAACGCCATCGCGTTCAGCTGGGCCACGACGCCACACATCGAAGGCTGTCTGGCCCACTTCCCGCCGGCCATGATCAAGACCTTTTACCCGCTGCTGCTCAAGCCGGAGCAGGAAACCTACATCGCGGCCAGCTGGGCCAGCCACCTCGGCGGTTGGCAGGCCGGCGCCTTCGAGTCCGCGCGCCTGACGGTCAAGAAGATCTACGACCGCGTGCAAGCAGCTTAAATTGAATCCCGTCCCGAAGATGTCCCACCATCATCACGCATACTTGAAACAGGCTCCCTGGCAAAGCTGGCGCGTCTGGCTCGCGATCGCGGGCTTCGCGCTATGCACCCAGGTCATGCTCTCGATCGCGGCTCCCCCGCAGGTTTCTCCTTTGGGGCAGTCCGATCCCAATACCGGCAAATACCTGACTTGGGCCCGACAAGGCCATGCCGGGGGCCAGATGGACCTCAAGGCCCTCGCCGCCAGCTCCGACGACAAGCAAGAGGGTGGTGGCGCGCAAACGGAGACCGGCTCCGACGGCTACTATTACAAGCTGGCGGGTATGCCCGAGGTCGTCGAAAACGGGGAGGGCCAGTACAACATGTATTGCCTTTCCTGCCACGGGGGCCCGAGCACCGAGGGCGATGCCCCGAGCAACCTTTTCGACCCGGTCTGGCATTATGGCGAAGGCCCGAGCGGCGTGGCCCATATCATTCGCAAGGGCTATCCCGACGGCGGCATGCCGGCCTGGGAAGCCATGCTCGAACCCGAGGTGATCGACTCGATTGTCGCCTACCTCTTCAGCTTTCAGGAGAAGCCCGAGTCCTGATGTAACGGCTCAACCTGTAACCACAAGATGTCCCTCTCTTCATTCTTCTCTACCCGCGCGACGCGGGTGGGGGTGGGGCTGTGCATGCTGCTCAGCTCCTCCTCACTCTTTGCGACGCGCTACATAGATCAGCATACTTACGACGACTTTCGTGAGGTCATCCTGCACAACGATTCGTTCTTCACGATCAGTAATGTGTGGGTGCTGATCTGCACCGCGCTGATCTTTATCATGCACCTGGGCTTTGCTTCGCTCGAGGCAGGTCTCACGCGCAAAAAGAACACGATCAACATTCTCTACAAGAACGTGTTCGTGATCACGGTCGGTCTGGTCCTCTACGCCCTCGTCGGGTTCAGGACGATGTATCCCGGGACGGATTTCAACGGCTTCATGCGGTTGGGCTTCGGTATCGGGATCCACTCCAAGGACTATTACGACCTGATGACGCCGCTCTATTCGGAGTACACCTACTGGACCGATTTCCTCTTCCAGGCCATGTTTGCCGCGACTGCCGCCACGATTATTTCGGGGGCAGTAGCCGAACGGATCAAGCTGGGTGCGTTCATGATCCTGACCGTCTTCATGGTCGGCCTCGCGTATCCCATTGCCGGCTCGTGGACTTGGGAAACCGGCGGCTGGCTCGCCCGACAGGAGTTTCACGATTTCGCGGGCTCCAGCGTGGTGCACGCCTTCGGTGGCTTCGCCGCGCTCGCCTGTGTGCTGCAACTCGGGCCGCGCCTCGGCAAATACACCAAGGACGGTGGCATCAAGCCCATCGTCGGCCACAGTATGCCGATGGCGACCCTCGGGGCCTTTCTGCTCTGGTTTGGCTGGTTCGGGTTTAACGGCGGCTCTATCAAGAGCGCCGATCCCGAGATGATCAGCCTGGTGCTGGTCAACACGACGCTCGCGGGCGCCATGGGCGGCCTGGCCTGCATGATCGCCACGCAGGTGATCGTCAAGAAGCCTGACCTGTCCATGATCCTCAACGGCATCCTCGCCGGTCTGGTGAGTGTGACCGCCGGGGCGGACTCCATGATGCCCTACGGTGCCATGGCGGTCGGTGCCATCGGTGGCGTGCTCGTCGTCGTGGCTGTGGTGCTCTTCGATCGTTTCAAGGTGGACGATCCGGTCGGTGCCGTCTCGGTGCACGGTGTCTGCGGCACCTGGGGCACGATCGCCGTCGGTATCTTCGGCAAGTCCAACCTGCTGGTCCAGATCGTGGGCGTCATGAGCTACGCGATCTTCGCGTTCGCCTTCGCCTTTATCGTGTTCTTCCTCATCCGCATTACCTGGGGCGTGCGCGTCTCGCCGGAAGAAGAGGAGCAGGGCCTCGACCTGAGCGAACACGGCCAGGAAGCCTACACAATGGAAGGATAAGGAACCATGTCTGTAAACACTTCCGATACCGCTTCGTCCGCCGCCCACAAAGAGGCGGCGGCGCCCAAGGAAAAACGCCTGCTGCCGGCCCACTCGGTCAAGATCATCCTGGGCATCTTCCTCGCCGCCGTGGTGTTGCGCCTGATCCTCGGCTGGATGAGCGCCGGCCAGAACGGCAACATCGACGCGCATACCAATCCGGATCTGCCTTACGCCGATCTCGTGGAGGTCGCGCCCGGCTCGCCCTATTTCTTCACGTGGGGCGTCACCGCCAGCCCGCGGGCCCGCGAAATCGCCCGCACGGGCACCGACAACCGCTATGGCGACACCTATTCGCAGGCGCGCCAGGTCCTTTCCCAGCTGCAGAACGACCTCAGCGAAGTGGGCCTGAGCCTGCGCGACGTCGTCAATGTGCGGGCCTATATCGTGGGGGAAGAAGGGGAGGATCCCGACTTCGCCGGCTGGAACAAGGCTTTCACCGAGTTCTTCGGCACCTGGCACAATCCGCACGTCCCGGCCCGCACGTCGGTGGGCATCACCCGCCTCTTCAATCCCGACTACCGGGTGGAAGTCGAGTTCGTGGTGGCCTTTCCGGACGACCGCGGCCCGTTCCAGGACGGCAGCTGGTTTGACGAGCGCCACGCCCGCCTGAGCCGGGAGGAGACCAGCGAGCGCTGGCTGTCCTACGGGCGCCCCTCCTGGGTCATGAGCACGGGCAAGGCGACGGCGCCGGACACCGACCTGTTCTTCTCCGCGCAGGTCCGCCCCGCGCCGCTGATGCCCAACGCGCCACCCGCGCTGCAGATGTTCGGCTCCCTCGATCAGCAGACCACCTCCATCTTCAAGGAGATGAGCCAGACGCTGAAGGAAGCCGGCCTGAGCTACGAAGACGTGTTCTTCGTCCGCACCATCGTCTATCCGGACCCGCGCACGTCGATCGGCAAGAGCTTCAGCAGCTTCAACAAGGCCTACGGGGAGTTCTTCAACAACGACGACAATCCGAACCGCCCGACGCGCACCCTCATGTCCGCTCCCGGCCTGACCGGCAAGAAGCAGTATCTCTCCATCGAGTTTTACGCGGCTTATCCGGAGGCCAAGGAAGAGGGCGACATCCGTGAGCCGATCGGGGAAGCCGGCGGCCTCGGCACCCAAGGCGTCGTGGGCAGCCGCGGCACCCGCGTGAGCAAGGACGGTCGCATGCTCTGGCTCAGCGGCACGATCGCCTCCATCAGCCCCGACGAGTCGCTCGAAGCCCAGTTGCCCAGCGCGCTGGAGGCCGTGGAGCACCGTTTGGAACTGGCCGGCGGCAGTCGCGAAAACATCACCGCCGTTCGCGCCTATCTGGTCTACAACCAGAACGCGATCCAGATGCAGAAAGACCTCGAGACCTGGGAGAAGTTCTTCCAGGAGAACCTCGGCGACATCAAGCCGGCCGTCACGACGCTACCGATCGTTGCGTTGCCCGGCGGCTACAAGGTCGAGCTCGAAGTGCAGGCCGTGGTGCCCGAAGAGTGATTTCATAGACTAGATCAATCGTATCTACTCGCGCCACCATCCGCCCGGCCAGTCACGCACCTGGCCGGGCTTCTTGTTGTCCAAAAGCCGCTACTGCAGCCGCTCGGCGGTGGAATCGCCGTAGCCGACGAGTTCGAGGTAGGCGCGGCCGATCGTTTCGCCCCGGGCATCCAGCACCTCGCAGGCACCCTCCCAATAAACGTTGTCGCCGCGCTCGTCCACGATCTCCTGGGCATCCATGGCGGGACGCAGGTGCAGGGTCGTGGTCTTGCCATCTGGCGTCGGAGCACCGATCTCGACCTCGACCGGATAGCGGTTGCCGGTGCGCTCGCTTTGCCACCAGCGCGTGCGCTGCCAGGTAAAGTCGTCTGCGTCGAGGTAGGTGACGCCGCCGCTGGGGTCGATCCACATCAGGGCGGAAAACGGGCTCTTGCGGCCATCGCCCTGCCGCAGGATGTAGGCCTTGATCTCGCGCCCGTCGTCGAGCTGGATGGCCGTCCAGTCCCACCCCTGCAGTTCGGCTCCCAACTGACGGCTGGCGATCTCGTGGTCCATCCAGCTCTGACCGGTCACGTCGAGCTGCTGGCCCTCGAGCGTCACTGTGCCTTCTGTCGCCAAGCGGGTGAAAGTGAGGTAGTAGCTGCGCGCGGTCGGGTCTGCGCCCTTGCGGGAGGTGCCGTCTTCACCGAAGACCACCAATGGCTTTTGCGGGGTGAGCGCGAGTTGCAGTTGCACATCCGGCTGCGCCGTCGTGAGGAGGTGGAACGCCGCGTCGTCCGCTGGCCACCAGAGCCGCCAGGGGCCTTGGCGCACGTCCAGTTGCTCGATGGAGGCTCCGGCGTTCCAGCCCTCGCGGTCGAGGCGCGAGTCTTGATAGAAGGTTTCCGTTTCGAGATCCGAGAGCGCGAAGTGGGCCAGAAACAGGTGGTCCTGACCGAAGAGCGGATCGCCCGTATGGCCCTGTTCGCGCGGGCCGGCGAAGCGGAAAAAGGTCGCCTGATAGCCGAAGCGCCACGTGTCGTCTGCCCGCAGGTGTCCGGTTAGATACCACCACTCGATCTTGAAATCCGGGTGGCTGCCGTGATCGCGCGGAAAGTCAAAGGAGTGCCCCGGCTGGGGGACCGCGAAGCCTTCTTCGGTCGTCGCGGGGACGGCCTGGCCGGCCAGATGGGCGGCGCCCAGGCCAAGGGCGAGTAGGGGGAGCCATTTCATCGGATTTCGTCCTCCAGGGCGAGGCGGGCACTGCTACGGCCCACCAGGTAACCGATCAGGCCGCCAGCCGCCAGTACTGCCAGTGAAAACAGGAGCAGGTCGAGCCACGGAAACGCGTAGCGCAGCGTCCAACCAAACGACTGCCGGTTGATGACGTAGATCAGCAGCCAACCGAGCGCGAGGCTCAGCCCGGTCCCGCTGACGAGGCCGCCGAGGGTGATGCCCGCACCTTCGAGGGCGGTGATCAGCGCGAGGTCGCGGCGGCTGGCCCCCATCACGCGCAGGGTCCGCAGGGTCGATTGGTTTTCGCGCAGGATGCTGACCAGCCCCAGCGCGAGGCCCACCAGTGCGATGCTGACCCCGAGCACCTGCAGCGCGTGCGTGGCCGAAAAGGTCTGCCGAAAGATGCGCAGCACGATGGCGCGCAGGGCGGCGTTGCTGCGGACTTCGAGGCCGGGATAAGTGGCCCGCAGGCGTTCGGCCACTTGGGCGGCCTGAGCGGAGTCCTTGAGGTGCAACGAGAGGTTGAAAGCGCGCGGCTCGCCAAACCAGCGGTGGAAGGTTGGCAACGGCACGATGACCGAGCCCCGGTCGTTGCCGTATTCCGCCACCATGCCGCGGATCCAGATCCGCCGGGGGCCACTGGGGGTGGGCATCGTGATCACGTCGCCGACCTGGTGTTTGAAGCGGCGGGCAAAGGACTCGTTGACGTAGCCGTAGGTGTCCGCGTTGGCCGGTTGCATGTCGGCAGGCCGGGGCTCGGTGATCCAGAGCACGCGCTCGTAGTCGCCCAGCAATTCGAGGCTGCTGCCACCCAGGTAGGTGCGAGCACGGCGGTATTCTACCGGCTGCAGGTCAAAGACGTTGGCCGCCGCCACGGCGTCGTCTGTCGCGATGGGACGCCAGATCGACTCCGGGATGCGCGCCGCGCGGTTCACACCGCCTTCGCCCGCGAGGCTCACATACAAGTCGGCCTGAAAGCGCACCTGGATCCAGCTCTCCATCGTCTTGGAAAAGCTGCCGACCAGGATCGTAATGGACGCCGCCATACCGACCGCGACGAACAACCCGGCCAGCGCGAGCCGGTGGCGACTGGTCGCCTCGCGCAGTTGCACCAGCGCGACCTTCCACGGCATACGGTCGAGCGGAACCCGCAGCAGCGCTACCGCCAAGGGGCGCAGGACCGAACCCGCCAGCACCGTGCCGCCGATCAGCCAGCAAAACGCCGCCGCAAAGCCCCCAACGGGCAGCTGCGTCTGGTCGGCCAGCACGTAAGGCGGCAGGAGGGACGCGACAATGCCGGCGCCGACGAGTACGAATCCCCAGATCGGGCGTTGCCAAAGCTGAAAGCCGTTGCCGAAGCGCCCGGCGCGCATCACCTGGGCCGGGGGCGTATGGGCCGCATCGCGCAACGGAAATTGCCCCGCCAGCCACGTCGCGCCCAGCCCCAGGAGTAAAGCCAGCCCCGCGTCCGGCCAGGTCAGTGCCGCACTGTGCGCGGTCGTTTGCAGGTAGAGCGCGTTGACGGTGCGGGAGACGGCCCGCACGGCCAATTGGGCCAGCGCCCAGCCGAGCAGGATCCCCAGCGCGCTGCCGGCGAGCCCCAACACCGCGAGGTCGATCCGCCAGAGTCGCCGGATGTGACGATTCGTCAGCCCCAAAGATCTCAGGATGCCGATCTCACGGCGCCGCCGCACCACCGCGGCGTCGATAGCCTGTGCGATGAGAAAGAGCCCGACCAGCAGCGAGATCAGCGAAAGGATGTTGAGGTTCATGCGTAGGGCCGCGGTCATTTGCTCTCCCGTCACCTCCTGGCGGTCCGGACGGTGCACCTGCCAACGCGGGTCGCCCTGCGTCAGCTGTTCGCGCACCCACGCACGCCAATGCGCTCGCCGTTCCGTGCTGGAGACCACGACCTCCACCCGCGAGAGGTCCGCGGGGCGCTCGAGCAGGCGCTGCAATTGCGGTAGGTCGAACAGCAGCAGGTTGTCCGGCACTTCCACGCCGAAGCGGTTGGGGGGCAGCACCCCGTAGACCTCCAGTGGCACCTCACGCCCCTGCAGCAGCACGGTGAAGGAATCCCCCGCCTCCAGCGCGTGGGATTCGGCAAAGCCTGGCGAGACGAGTGTGGCGTTGGGTTGACGGAGCAGGCCCCACCAGTCGCCCCGCATGTCACTGAGCAGGGAGGCCTGGCTGTCACCGGTCGGCAAGTTCTGGACCGCGATCAGGTCGGTGCCGAAAAGGCGCAGCTCCCGGTTGGTCTTCGGCTCGATCGCGTTGCCTTCGAGCACGGGCACCAGTTCGGCTGGTATGCCCTGCAGCGCTCCCCGCAGGTCCGGCAAGACCGCCTCCGGCAAGGCTCCCGCCGGGGCTTCGACGGTCCAGTCGCTCTGGCCGCTCACGGCTTGCTGCATGCCGCCAAATCCCGCCAGCGCTGCGCGGTTGGCCAGCCGGATGGAGAGAAAGGCCGCGACCCCCAGGCCGAGGATGAAGACCAGCGTCAGGCTCTGCCACCATTCGCGCCGCCAATGCCGGGCCGCCGTCTGCCACCAGATCGTGCCCAGGGTCTGCCAGTTGGGCTCACGCATGTGCCGGCTGGGGCTGGTCGCTCAACACACCGTCGCGCAGCCAGACGGTGCGGTGGCAGATGCGCGTCGCCTCTGCCGCGTGGGTTACCATCACCATGGCCGTGCGGTGGGTCTCGGATACCCGCGCCAGCAAGTCCAGCACGCGTTCGCCGGAATGGCTGTCCAGATTTCCGGTCGGCTCATCCGCCAGCAACACTTTGGGGTGGGGCGCCAGGGCCCGCGCAATCGCCACCCGCTGCATTTCGCCGCCGCTCAACTGTCGCGGCAATGCGCCCGCCCGGTGCGCGACGCCCACTTCATCGAGCAGCGCCTGGACCCGTTCACGTCGCTCTTTTTTCGGCAAGTGCAACATCAGCAGCGGCAACTCGACGTTTTCGAACGCGCTCAGGGTCGGCAGGAGGAAAAAGAGCTGGAAAATGCTGCCGATCTCCTGCCGCCGCAACCCGGCCCGGGCCTCCTCGTCCAGTTCACGCAAGGATTGGCCCCCTACCAGCACGTGGCCGCTGTCCGGCTCCTCGATTCCGCCCAGGCAGTTGAGCAGGGTGGACTTGCCGGCCCCGGAAGGCCCCATGATCGCAACTCGCTCCCCTTGGGGCACGCTCAGGCGCACATGGTCCAGCACCACCCGGTCTTCGTAGCGGTGACAGAGGTCTCGGGTCTCGAGCACGATGGGCGCATCGGAAGACATAACTGTAAAAGCTAGAGCCGGATTGCCTGCAGTGCAACGGCAGGAGGGCACACTGCTGCTTTTTCGGGTGGAGCTGTGTCAGAGGGCGATGAGTGGCGGATCGGGAAAGCGCCCTTTCGTCGCCCTTGACCAGCGACGCGTTTCCTGAGAGGTTTAACGTTTTCCCATGGCCCTGGAATCTGAAGTCCGTACCCAAATCGAAGATATCGCGAAGCGCGCTGGCTACCTCTGGAAGTTCCTCGACGTGCCCGGCAAACAAAAACGCCTGGTGGAGCTGGACGAGCAGATGGCGGCGCCCGATTTTTGGGACAAGCAGGAAAAAGCCCAGGTGGTCGTGCAGGAAAGCGCGCGCATCAAGGGCCTGATCAACCCGCTGATCGACTTCCGCAACCAGGTGGGCGACCTCCAGGCCACCATCGAATTGCTCGACGAAATGGGCGAGGATCCGGAACTCGAGGGCGAAGTCGTGGCCAACGCGACCAAGCTGCGCGGCCGCCTCGACGAGCTGGAGATCCAGAGCTTCCTCAGCGGCAAGTTCGACCGTAACAATGCGATCCTGAGTATCAACGCGGGCGCGGGCGGCACCGAATCCTGCGACTGGGCCAGCATGCTGTTGCGCATGTATACGCGCTGGGCCGAGCGCAATGGCTATGAGGTCGTGATCGAAGACATGGTGGACGGTGAAGAAGCCGGCATCAGCTCCGCGACGATCCGCATCATGGGTGAAAATGCGTTCGGCTACGCCAAGGCCGAGCGCGGCGTGCACCGCCTGGTGCGCATCAGCCCGTTTGACAGCAATGCGCGCCGCCACACCTCCTTTACGGCGGTCGATGTGATCGCCGAAATCGAGGACGACGTGGACATCCCGATCAAGGAAGAAGACCTGCGCATCGACGTCTACCGCGCGAGCGGCAAGGGCGGCCAGCACGTCAACCGGACGGAGTCCGCGGTGCGCATCACGCACTTGCCGACCGGCATCGTAGTGCAGTGTCAGGACGACCGCTCGCAGATCAAGAATCGTGCGACCGCGATGAAGGTGCTCAAGAGTCGTATTTACGAAAAGCAGCAGGACGAGAAGCGGGCCGAAATGGAGCGCTATTATGGCGAGAAGGGCGAGATCGGCTGGGGCAACCAGATCCGTTCCTACGTCTTCCAGCCCTACCAGATGGTCAAGGACCTGCGCACCGGCGTCGACACCTCCAACATTCAGGATGTGATGGATGGGGATATCAATCGCTTCATCCACGCCTGGTTGCGCGCCGGCTGCCCCGCGCGTCGCAACAAGGATATCCAGATGGAAGATTAGTCTTGCAGCGTTTGGGAGACGGCGGATTTTCAGGATAAACGGTTGCGCTCGCGCCGGGGTTTGCCCACGTTTAGTCTATGTCTATCCGATCCCTTTCGTTGTTTTTCCTGTGCGGGCTCACCCCTTTTGCGGCGAACGCACAATCCGCTGCCGATCCCTCGGCCCTCGTCGAACAGTTGCGCGCCGCGGCTTCGGGCGAAGGTGACTTCGAGGCTCTTTACGATCAGGCGGAGGAAGCGGGTGTTTCCCGGAGCGATCTGGTGGCCTCACGCATCATCTACTATATGCAGGAGGGCGATTTGCGCGGGCTGCTGAGCATGGTCGGTCCGCTGCAGGAAGTGCGCGACGAGATGGATTACGGCATGGGCGGTAGCTTCGCGTCGACCGACGAACTCGATGGCCTCGTGGAGGCGCTGCAAGCGGTCCAGGCTTACCAGAGCAATGACATGGCCGGGATGGAGGCGCACACCAAGGAAGCCTTCTGGCTGTGGCCGCAGTGGGTGCAGGCTTTCGGCCTCGACCAGATCGTGCAGCAGCTGCGCACGGAGGCGATCCACCAGGCGGCCATGGAGGATACGACCATCGACATGAGCTACGAGGTGCGCGACCTCGATGGCGAAAGCGTGACCCTGGCCAGCCTGGCCGAGGGCAAGAAGGCCGTGCTGCTCGACTTTTGGGCCAGCTGGTGCGGCCCGTGCATGCGCTTGATGCCGGAGTTGAAGGAGCGCCAGAAGGTGTTGTCGGAGCAGGGCGTGTTTGTGGCCGGCATGAATACCGACGACGAGCAGCCGCTGCAGAAGGCCGCACAGGTGCAGGAACAGATGGGAATGGACATGCCCTGGCTGGTCGAAGCGGAAGGCCAGCAGCTGAGTCGCGAAATGCTCTACATCGATTCGATCCCGCGCATGATCCTGCTCAGCCCGGAAGGGAAGGTGCTTTACAACGGGCATCCGATGGATGAAGGCCTGCAGACCGCGCTGGCCAAGCTCGGCGTGTCGCTCGACTAGGGGCGCGTTTACGCGTCTTTTCTAATATTATTCTTTTATCGAATAAGCCTTTGTTATAGCTTGCCGCCATGGAACGCGGCTATGTGCAAGTGTATACCGGAAACGGCAAGGGCAAGACCACCGCTTGCCTGGGCCTTACGTTGAGAGCTTGTGGACGCGGGATGCGCGTTTACATCGGGCAGTTCATGAAAGGGCAGGACTACGGGGAGCTGAACTCCGTGCGCTTCCTGCCCGACGTGACGCTCGAGCAATACGGCGATCCGGGCTGGGTCTTTCAGGGCAAGCAGACCGACCAGCAGCGCGAGCAGGCTGCCGCCGGCTTTGCCAAGGCCCGCGCCGCCCTTACCAGTGGCCATTACGATCTGGTGATCGTGGACGAACTCAACATGGCCGTGTGGTTCGAGCTGTTGACCGTCGAGCAGCAATTGGAACTGATCGACCTCAAGCCCGAAGGCACCGAACTCGTGATGAGTGGCCGCAACGCCCATGAGCGCGTGATCGAGCGCGCCGATCTCGTGACCGAGATGCGCGAGATCAAGCACTACTATACGCAGAAGGTGCCGGCGCGCGTCGGGATCGAGATGTAGCTCCAGCCGCGGCCGAACCGCCCGAATAGGGTGGACGGGTAGATAAGACGGGGGTATAGGATGGATAAGCGGTGTAGTCTTGACGCGCCGCATTTCTCACTCCTTCCCCCTTGTTCTTACAGATGACGTTTCGCTCCTTACCCCGTCTCCTGCTTGCGCTTGTACCTGTTGCGCCCCTCGTAGCGCAGATCAACAACCCCATCCCCGAAGCCATTGGCTATGGCGACCTGACCCTGCAATTGCAGGACTGGGCATCGCTGCCACGCAGCAGCGGCGGAGGCGGTGGCACCGCGCGCCTCAGCGTGATGCGGCACCTCACCGATGGACGCCTGTTCGTCAACGACCAGCGCGGCCTGATCTACGAAGTCGAGCAGGGCAAAGCCTCGCTCTATCTGAATGTGCGCGGCCAGTTGGCTCAGTTCATCGATCAGCCAGGGCTGGGCACGGGCCTGCACTCCTTCGCCTTTCATCCCGATTTTCTCGAAAACGGCAAACTCTACACCGTGCATTCGGAGCCCTGGAACTCCGGCGCGGCCGATCTGAAGGGCCCCACGGCGCCGGTGACGTCCGCCGGACAAATGAGCGTGATCAGCGAGTGGACCACGTCCAACCCCCAGGCCGGCAGCTTTACCGGCACGCGACGTGAACTGCTGCGGATCTACTACCCCAGCAACGTGCACTGCGCGCAGGAAATCGCCTTCAATCCCAACGCCAATCCGGGCGACCCGGATTACGGGATGCTCTATATCTGTTCGGGCGAGGGGGGCAGCTACCTCAACGGTTACTGGCAGAACGAGCAGCGTCTGGACAGCCCGATGGGCACCGTTCTGCGCATCGATCCCACGGGCAACGACTCGGCCAACGGCCAGTATGGCATCCCGGACGACAACCCTTGGGCCGACGCGACCGACCCGGATGTGCTGAAGGAGATTTACGCCTACGGCTTCCGTAATCCCCACCGGATCACGTGGGACACCTCGGGCCAGAACCGTGCCTATATCGGCGACATCGGTGAGCGCCAGATCGAAGAAGTCGACTTGCTCGAGCCGGGGCGGAACTACGGCTTCCCACAGCGCGAGGGCACCTTCGTGCTCGATCCGACTCAGCCGGACGAGAACACCTACGTCTATCCGCTGCCGGCGGACGATGCGACCTACGGTTACACCTACCCCGTGGCGCAATACGACCACGACGAAGGCCGCTCGATCGCTTTGGGGCCCGTCTATCGGGGCGATACCGCGCCGACCCTCGACGGCACGCTCTTCTTTGGGGACATCGTGGAAGGCCGCGTGTTTTACCTCGATGAGTCGACGCTCACGTTCGGGGCCCAGGCCACCATTCGCGAGGCGCGTCTGCGCCTCAATGGCGTGGAAGGCTCGCTGACGTCCTTCGTCGGCAACAATCGTGCGGATTTGCGCTGGGGCATGGACGGTGCCGGCGACGTCTACATCATGACCAAGACTGACGGCAAGATCCGCAAGATCGTCGGTGCGACTTCCACCGAAGGGGCGTTCGACAACGATCCCGAACGCTGGCAGCGCGCCATGGACCTTTCGGAGGCGGCGCCCGTCTATTCCGTGGACTATGTCGGCACCGGCGGGTCGGTTGAGACGGTCAGCGATCCCTTCGGCGAGGGCGACAATGCCGTGTTGGCGGTGACCGGGCGGAGTTCCCTCGCGAGTCTGCCGATCACAACCACCCCCACGACGGACAAGGGCTCGATTTATTTCCGCTTCGCGTTGTCCGATACGACGGCGGAGGGTATTTTTTCGGCCGGCACCCAGCCGTTGATTTCGCAGGCCTCCATCATCGGCCAGATCCAGGGTGGCGGCACCTTGGCGGTCAACGACAGCGGCACAATGCAGACGGCGACGCGCAACTTGCGTCCGGGAGTCTGGTACGAAGCCTGGCTCGTCTTTCCGAACGACGGCGGCCGATTCAGCCTCTACGTGAGAGGAGATAACTGGACCGCGCCGACGCTGCTGCGCTCGGGCCTGAACCCGGCACGCAGCGTGGGTGGGGGGCTGACGAGCCTCGTCTTCGGTGCCGACGACTCCAGTGGGGCCGAGGCGACAGTCTACCTCGACGACGTCTATGTCGACCCCGCGGCGGCCAACATCAGTGCGCCGGTGGCCGGCCATTGGGCGCTCGTCTCCAACTTCGAGCAGGCCAATGCGTTCGATATCTGGTCGTTTACGGACATGACGACCACGGCGTCGACGCCTCCGGTCAGCACCGCGACGCTTCAGACGGAGACCAACGGCAATCACGCCCTGCGCATCGCCGCGACCCCCGCCGAGGGCGTCTACACCCACGCGTTGGCCCAGTTGCCGCGCCGCATCGAAGTCGGCGAAACCGTGACCTTCTACAGCCGGATGCGGGTGGAGGACTTTGCGACCAATCAGGTTTGGGGGCTCGTCAACGTGCCGGCCACCAACATTCTGAGCGAGCGCTTCGAGGCCTTTGATGCGATGGGACGTTGGACGGACGACCTGGGCGCCAATCGCCTGCAAATCCGCGACGACACGAGCTACCAGCTCGCGGGCGGTACCTACGGCACCGGTCAGTGGCAAGAAGTGTGGATGGTCGTGCGCAATGGCGGCGAGGCTTCCGGCGGGCAGACGTTCGACGTATATGCCCGTCCCAGTGGCTCCACTGCCGCACCCACGCGGGTCTACACCGACGCCGGCTTCCGTATCGCGCGGGAGACGCCGATGGCCTTTTTTCAGATTATCGCCAGCAAGGCGACGGATGGAAAGGGGGCCGCCGTGGCGTATGACGACCTGTTTCTGGCCGCGGGAGAGGTGCTGGATGCGCCCAGCGGGATCGGCTACGGGCTGTATCCGGGCGCGGGCGGTGAAAAGTCGATCCCGTGGCTCGGCATGGTCTGGGATACCGCCTACCCGTGGATCTACCAGCCCAACCACGGCTGGTGGTTCGTCAACGCCAACGATCCGGCGGGTGCGTGGCATTTCGATCGCCAACTCGGCTGGATCTGGGTAATGCCCGAGCCGTATCCCTACCTCTACGTCAGCGAACGCGGCGAGTGGCTGTATTACCTCGAGGGCACCCGTGAGCCGCGCAAGTTCTACGCCTTTAGCGAGCAGCGCTGGATCGTGCGCGAACGCAGTTGAGCCTCGCCTGTAGCCGCGAAGGGGAAGCTTCGGGCCATGGCGACCGTTTCGGCCGACGGTGCCTGAAGCTTCCGCCTTGTCATCGTGCGGGTAACCTTCTTGTCTAGGCGGATGGATTTGGAAGACCTGCGGCGGCAGATCGACGACATTGATCGTGAGATCGTTGAACGGCTGGACGAGCGTGTACGCCTGGCCAGCGAGATTGGGCACATCAAGAACCAGTCCGGTGCGCCCATCTACGTTCCCAGCCGTCAGGAAGAGGTGTTTCGCCGGGTGGCGGGCCACAATCGCGGTCACCTGACCGACGACGCCATCCGCGCTATCTACAGCGAGATCATCTCCGCCGCGATTGCGCTGGAGAAGCCGCTCAAGATCGCCTACCTCGGGCCGGAAGCGACCTATACGCACATGGCGTCGTTGCGCCACTTCGGTCGCAGCGTGGAATACCTGCCGCTGGCCACGATCCAGCATGTCTTCGCGACGGTCAAACGCGGGGAGGCGGACTACGGCGTCGTGCCGGTCGAGAATTCGACCCAGGGCACCGTCATCACCACGCTCGACATGCTGATGGAGACGGAGCTGACTATCGTCGCCCAGCGCATGATGGAGATCAGCCACTGTCTCATCTCGCAAAGCCCGCTGGACAAGATCACCGCCGTCTACTCCAAGGACAACGCCTTGGGCCAGTGCCGCGAATGGCTCGCGCGCAAGCTGCCGGGCGTCGACCTCGTCGATTGCAACAGTACGGCCCACGCGGTGGAACTCGCCAAGGAGAACCCGACCTACGCCGCTATCGCCAGCAAGGGCGCGGCCGAGCTTTACGACGTGCCCGTCGTGGAGGAGGGCATCAACGATAAGTTCGACAACGTCACGCGCTTCCTCGTTATCGGCACCCACAGCGGTCCGCCTTCGAAGTCCTGCGCCGACAAGACGACGATCGTCTTCACCCTGCCGGACAACAGCCCGGGGGCGCTGATCAAGGCGCTCTTCCCGCTGAGCATGCGCGGCATCAACATCAGCAAGATCGAGAGCCGCCCCAGCCGCCGCAAACTCTGGGATTACTACTTTTACGTCGACGTCACCGGTCACCGCGACGATCAGAAGCTCGGCGAAGCGCTCAAGGAGCTGGAGGAATATTGCCCCTTTATGCGCTGGCTCGGCAGCTATCCCGATACCACCGGTTGAAGCGAGAAGAGCAATTGATCTCCAGTAGAACGCCAAGCATGAGATTCTTACGCGTTCTTCTGTGAACGCTTATGCTTCATGGTTCAGTTATCCCTCCGCGTCGTTCCCAACGCCAGCCGGTCCAAAGTCGTCGGCTGGATGGATGACGGTGCGCTGAAGGTCAAGGTCCAGGCGCCGCCGGAAGACGGCAAGGCTAACAAGCAGGTCTGTGCGGTGTTGGCCAAAGCCTTGGGCGTGGGCAAGCGCGACCTCGCCATCACGGTCGGAGAAAAGAGCCGCACCAAGACGATCGAAGTCACTGGAATCACACTGGAAGAGGTGAAAGAACGCCTGGGTTGAGCTAAGTTGCGCATACGCAGCATGAAGACGGATCTGGATAACAAAGTGGCGGCGCTGGGCCTGGTTGGCGTGGCGGTGACGGTCATGTCGGCGGAGGGGCGGTTCAATGTGGTTGACCTGATCGTCGGGGCGACGCTGCTGCTGATCGTCGTCAACGTGGCGGACGGCTGTGAACGCTCGCTACGTTTCTGTGCCGCCTTCAGTGCGGTCTTCGGCGTGTGCTCGATTCTCGTTTTCGGCATGCTGATCGAGGCATTGCGGCCATGGCTCAACGTGCCGTTTTTGATCTTCGTCGTCTGGCTGGCGGTGACGGTTGCGGTTTACTTTCGGGTGCTGCATACGTATCGCGGCGAAGCGGAGTAGGGGAAGCCTGCCCAACGCGCGAACCAGCGGGCGATTTTTCGTCGCAGGATTTGCGTTGTGCGCTGCTTTGCCTTATGCGGGTAGGCTATGGCTCAGACGCTTCGCATCGGTCTCATTGGCGCGGGTGGCAACACCAAGGCCCGACATATCCCCGGCTTCCAGGCCATCGATGGCGTTGAAATCGTCACCGTGGCCAATCGCACCGTCGACTCGGCCCGGGCGGTGGCCAACCAATACGGCATTCCGCGGGTGGCTCCCGACTGGCGGGGCGTGATCAACGACCCGGAAGTGGACGCCGTCTGTATCGGTACCTGGCCCTACCTGCACGCCGAGGCCTCCATCGCGGCCCTGCAAGCCGGCAAGCACGTGCTGACGGAGGCCCGTATGGCGGCGGACACCCTGGAGGCGGAGCGCATGGTCTCGGCCGCCAACGCCCAGCCGGAGCTGGTGGCGCAGATCGTGCCGTCACCCTTCACGCTCGATTATGACGCGACTGTGGTTCGCCTGATCGAAGAAGGCCGCCTGGGCGACATCCGCGAAGTTCGCGTGACGCATACGCATGGGGGGTATGCGGACAGCCAGGCGCCGCTGTCCTGGCGCCAGAACATGACTTATAGCGGCGTCAATATGCTGACGCTCGGCATTTACCATGAGGTGGTCCTGCGCTGGTTCCCGGACGATCTGGTGGATCAGGTCTACGCTCATGGAGCCATCTTTACGCCGCGCCGCTACAATCCTGAGACCGAGGAAGAGGAAGATGTGAAGCTGCCGGACAGCTTGACCGTCAACGGCATGCTCGAGTCGGGCACGCAGCTGCGCTACCACTTCAGCGGCGTGGAATCGGGCCGTGGGCGCAACGAGATCATCCTCAACGGTTCGCTGGCGACCCTGCGCGTGGATGTGGCTGCGGGCAAACTTTGGTGGGCCGAGACCGGTGCCGGTGAGGAGCGCGAAATCGAGGTCCCGGACGCAGACCGTCGGGGCTGGCGCGTCGAACAGGACTTCGTCAACAGCATCCTTTACGGCGACGAAGTCGAGTTGACGGGCTTTGAAGACGGGCTCGAGTACATGCGTTTTACCGAAGCGGTCTACGACTCCTGGAAAGCCAACGGTGACGTGCGTTCGCCAGACGATTATGCGACGGATCTGGAGCCTGAAAGCTACCGGGATGAGGTCGAGCCGTTCTGGGACTAGGTGTAATGGCCTGCATGTATCGTAGGGGCTTCTAATTCAGGAGTTTGCCCCACCTAATATAGGTGATTTCAGTTGACTATATGAAATTGTGAGCGACTGTGAGTCTGTCTCGCTAACGCGTATTCGCGTAGATAGATTTCCTGTACTTCTCGCTCCACCTGAATGGACTCATATCCACGTTCGTCCTTTCGCTCATCCTATTCGATATCCGCACCTCTCAAGAACGATTTGCGGACTTATCGATCGTTGGTTTCTCAATCTCATCTCCTCCAAAGTCAGCTTGAAGAGGTTGAAAGTCAGTTGCGCTCAAAGCCCAGTTGGTTGAACCTGACCGCCCAGCAGCGACAGGAAAAACGCCGGTACGAGGAGCAACAGGAGGTCGTGCGGCAGCTGCAAGCCGAACTGGCTACGGTGGAGAAGCGGCTGCGCGATCTACGCGGGCATGTTTACTTCGGCCTGAGCGGCTTGTTGATGCAACATCCCGACCACACGGAATACCATTCCATGATCGATCTGGGAAAGCGATTCGACGATGGCCAGAACCGCCTGGCGGAAATCATGGATCGCGCGACGGAATTTCGGGCGGCGCTGGAGCGGGTAAGGGCAAGTCTGAGGGAGGCTCCCAAAGGCGCTTTGACTGCAGACAGAACCCTGCGTGAGAGTATGGAGCTGGCACGAACGGGGGCAGCGGAGATCGACCAATCCATCATTCGCTACCGCCAGATCGTGAACCTTTACCACGACGAGCTGCCGCAAAGCCACCGCCTGCGCTACATCCTCTTTCCCACGCTCGACCTGCGCGGCTACGCGCAAACCTTGAAGGTGTTGCGGCAGCAGCCCCTGGATTCCTATGCGGTGACGTTGAAGCGGATTTTTGCCGACTGCGACAACTGGATCTCCCATACCCTGCCGGAGACGCTCGAGTGCCTGAAACAGGCTCATCACTTTTACCATCAGGAGCTGAAAAACTACGTCTGGAAGCAGGCCGACGCGATCAGCGAGCAGCTTTAGACTCCAGCGAATCAAGCCTAAGTATGGAGGCTGGGAAACGGGCTTCAGTTGGCGGAGTCTTGAGGAGGCGTAGGGTGTGTAGTCATACCGGTTTATATCTTTCAGCTGGTAATGGGCTGCGATTCCGCTATCTCTCCTCATCTGATATTCTACTCCTTTGTTTCCCTCGGCCGTGAGCTGACCACAGCGCCTCGCATACCCCATTCGAGCAGGGCGTTCAAGAGCTCTTTGCCTGTCCGCGTCGCGGCCTTGAACGGCTAGGCGAACCTCCCGAAATGGCCGTGGTCTGACTGGAATATCCACAGGAAAGTTCACCAACCCTGGGAAAATTCATGACTGGATACACGTTTGGTATAGTGCAGATCGCGGCCGAAGAAGTGCGCACCGATCCCTCTTATACTTTTGACAACCTGAACCGGCCCGATGGCAGCGGCCTGGTAGTGCAGCTCACCATCGGTGGCGCGGCGTTCTTTCGCGACGCTTCGGGAGAAGGTCTTGTTCCGCGTGATTCCGCCATGCTCTTTTCTCATGAAGAACCCAGCGTGTATGGTTATCCGCCGGGGGGGACCGAGCCGTATCGTCACCAGTATATCGAGTTCTCCGATTGTCAGGCGCTGCGCACGGTATTTGCCGAGATCATGCAACGGTTCGGTGCGATTGTAAGTATCCCCGAGAATTCGCTCTCGCGGGGCATCTTCAATGAAATCATGGAACGCTTCCGCACGGGCGCTTTCGAAGATCGGTACCACGAATCCGAGCTGCTCTATCGGCTGCTGATCTCGATCTATCGCGAACAGATCGAGCGTACGCGCGGGCGTGATCCGATTGAATTCGGTTATCACTACATCCTCAATCGGTTCCGCTATCCCTCCAACCTCAAGGGCATCGCGGCGGCCTGTGGAGTGTCGCGCGAGTATTTTGCGCGCGAATTCAAGCGTCGCTACAAGCACAGCCCTGGACAATTTCTGAAGCAGCTGCGTCTGCGGCATGCGGAGTCTCTGCTGAAGACGACGATCATGCCGGTGGAGGATATCGCCGTGGCGAGCGGTTTCTGCGCGGCCAACAGTTTTATCCGGCGGTTCAAGCAGTGCTATGGGGTCAGTCCTGGCGTCTTCCGGGAACGCATCCACCTGCGCAAGGAAAACCGTCGACCTCTTTAGCGCCGAGTGGTTCCTGCGGGACGCCGCGGCGTTTGCCGAGGCTGGTGCGTTCGGTCTTCTTCGGGGCGTCGATCCCGAGGATGGGTCATTGTTTCCGCTCGACCCTGAGAACCGGGCTTGAGCGCGATGCCCGAGGCGTCCCCCTGGCCAAGGCCGTTGTAACGGCGATCCAGTCCGGCCGTTGAACCAGCTTATCGACAGCGTTGCCGAGGGAGGACGTCCGTCTCTTTATGGGAAGGGGTAAAAACCCCTCTATGTCACAATTTGCACATTGGATGTCATACAAAGGACCTATTCCCCTGTGCCCAAATTATCCGAAAAACAAGCCCGTCGATTTACCCGTCTCCTTTTACCTCTTATGCCCTGCAACTTCCTCCATACCCCTGATCCCGATGCCGTTTCCCGCATCTGCCATGCGCTCAGAGGCGCAATCCTCGTCGGCGGCCTCAGCCTCCTGGCCGTTGGCGGCGTTCAACTAAGTGCAGCTTCCCAAGACGCACTTCCAGCCAACAAGGCAGTCAAAGTCGTGCCGGTTCCCTTCGACGGTGCGCTCCGCAATCCCTTGATGGGGATCACAGCACGCGAACTGGCCGTTCACGAATGGGGAACGCTCACGCATCACTACCTTGGATGGAACGAGCTTGAAGCGAAGGAAAGCGACGGAGTCGAAAAGATCCGTGCCTTGTGTGACGAAGCCTGGAGCGGTTTTCCCGAAAAGAACATCAAGGTGATCCCGCGCGTCTATCTCCAATACCCGGGTCTGGCCGATGCCTGGCCGGAAGGATTGGAAGCCGGTGATTATACGAGCGCCGAGTTTCAGCGCCGCCTACGCCTGTTCGTCGCCAAGCTGGGTGAAGCGTGGGACGAGGATCCGCGCGTGGCCTATGTCGAGATGGGCTTGTTCGGCAAGTGGGGCGAGCACCATTCGCCGGCGCCCACCGAAGAAATGGAGCGCGTGGCCGGGGAGGCTTTTCAGCAGGCCTTTCCTCACAAGCAGGTTTCGGTGCGGCGTGTCTGGGAGACGTTCGACGGTTACGACTTCGGTGAGTATTGGGACTCGTTTGCCCACTGGGATGAGATGGCGACGAATGGCCGCAAGATTGCCGATTACCAGCAGGAGACCGGTTTTTATCAACACCATTATGTGGGGGGCGAAGTCGCCTATGACTGGGGCAACTGGAAGATTCAACCTGGCGAGACCCCGACCCTGAGCTTGGCAGACCCCAATCACCTCAGTTATGTGCTCAATACCGTGCACTGGCTGCAGTGCACTCAGCTCCGCTGGATTGGTGATTACGATCGTGATGATCCGAAGGCCGTAGCGGGGGCCGCACAGTTGCAGCGGGCACTGGGCTATCGCTTTGAACTCGATAGCGTCACCTACACCGCAATGGTTGGTGAAGACGCTCGCCTGCACGTGGTTGTGGACATAACCAACACCGGCTCGGCACCCTTTTACTACCCTTGGCCGTTCGAGGTCTCTTTGCTCGATCCGCATGATCGGCGGGTCGTCTGGCGCGGGATTTTCAACGACGCCGATCCGCGGGCATGGCTCCCCGGCGAAAGCACAATCGACCCGCATTGGGTTCAAGCCGACGACGACAACATGCCGCGTGCCTTCTGGCCAGATCACGTGATCGAGGACTGGTGCCAGCCACCCGCCCCTCACCGCGTGGAGGGCGTTTTTCACCCCGAGGTGCCGACGGGGCAGTATGTGCTCGCGCTCGCGCTCCTGGACCCGGCGGGAATGCGCCCGGCAGTCCACTTTGCGACGGCCCAGTACTGGAAGGGCGGCCGGCATCCCATCGGCATGGTGGGGTTTGGCGGCAAAACGGGAGGGCCCTTACCCAGTGAAACCACTTTCGACGATCCCGTCCTCGACCCGACGCTTGGTTATGATCCCAAGCGTTGAGGAGCGGGTAGAAACGCCAATGGCAATCAGATGCTGACCCCTAATCCCCCCTCAAACATGTACCCCAAAAACACCAACTGCAGAAATATTGTTCCGACGAGACGCAGCCGACCTTTATTGGCGACGCTGCTCACTTTGGCGCTGACTGGAAACTTTCTTTTCGGGCAAACGACGCCTTCCGACGATCCGGAGAATCCGGATGAAGTCATCGAGTTGTCGCCGTTCGTCATTTCCGGCGATACGGAAGGCTATGTGGCGACGAGTTCCATGGCCGGAACGCGCGTCAATACGCACCTCGACGAAATCCCTGCCTCCATCTCGGTAGTGACGAAAGACATGATGCGCGACCTGGGCGTGCAAAACTCGGGTGAGCTGCTCAACTACACGGTCAGTACCGAGGTGTCTGGCTCCTCCGGCAACTTTTCGGGCGTATCGACCGCTCCCGGTTCGCTGCAACACGATAGTGTCAACCGCAGTTTTCTACCCGGCTCTCGGGTGCGCGGGCTCGCCAATGCGGACAATACTCGCGATTTCTTTCTGACCGATGTGCCTTGGGATGGCTTCAACACCGAGCGGGTCGAAATTAATCGCGGCCCCAATGCCATGCTCTTTGGCACGGGCAGCCCGGCGGGGATCATCAATCAGACAACCTCCAAGGCCCATCTGGGAAGCAATACGACCGAGGTGTTGATGGAAGTGAGCAATTTCGGCTCCACGCGTGCCCAGCTAGATAACAACACCGTGCTGATAGACGACAAGCTGGCGGTCCGGACCGCGGTCAAATACAGCGACGACCGCTTCCAGCAGGAAGAAGCGTATGTGCGGGACAAGCGGGCCTTTATGGCCGGCATCTACCGGCCATTCGAGCTGACGACGGTCCGGGCCAACTTCGAGATCGGTCGACAGAACTCGGTCAAACCCGAGTGGCGGCCCCCCTTCGACAATGGCATCATGTCCTGGTTCGAGGTGGGCATGCCGGCGGTCAACCCGCTCACCAACGAGGTGACGCTCCTGGGCACCCCAACGGCACGCGTCTCTGCCGTGAATGAAGACGGCACCTATCGCGGCAGCTGGACGGCCAGTGGCGCGGAGCCGCTGCCGATCCTCACCGGTAACATGGGAGGGGGCTGGGGGAGCGACAATCCCACCATCGTCTTCGATCACCCCGACGCCGTGGGCACGAACATGTATGGCCTCGACGGGGTCTATGCGTTGACCAATCGCGCACCCGGTTACTGGGGCGGGTCGATGGTCGGCATGGTATTGTCGCGCCAATATCAGCAGGTCCAGCACAACGGACTGGTTGGCGGCAGCGCCTACAATGAGCGTCAGATCAGCGATCCGGACATCTTCGACTTCTATAACCACATGCTCGACGGCTCGAACAAGACCGAGGGCGCCAAGTGGCACATCAGCACGATCACGGTGGAGCAACTGCTGCCCAATCGACAGGGCGGGATCGAGTTTGCCTATAACAACCAGTATCTGCGCACCAGCTTCAACAACCCGTTCAACTGGGCGACCTACGGCATCTCCATCGACCCGAACGTTGTCCTGCTCGATGGCAGCCCCAATCCGAACTTCGGGCGCCCGGTGATCGCCAGCGACAGCTGGAGCACCGAAACCGAGAACACGCGTGAAAATTCGCGGCTGACGGGCTTTTATACGCTAGAGACCAAGGTGGGGCCGGATTGGCTGCAACGCCTTCTGGGCACCCACACCGTCACCGCCAGCTATAACAACTCGAGCGCCTACACCGTCACCCGCGGCGGTCGCGCGTTGGTAGCCGGGCCGGAATGGATTTACGAAAATCCGCAGGCCATGGACCATTCCAACGGGGCTCCTTATACGATTGCCAACAACGCGCCTCGCGGTATCCAGACGGTCGTTTATCTAGGCCAGTCCGCCGACAACCCGGTGGACATGAATGTCCAGCCGATCTCCGTGAATGTTCAATTGCCTGGCACAGATTCTTTGCCGGTCTACTAGAGGCCGTTTCAAAACTTCATCCTGCGCATCGTTAGCATAACGCAGGCGATCATGAAGAACGCATGGTAGATATTGAAGTGGTGCTCATGGCGCACGAGTAGCCTGCGGAAAGATCCGA